>JGI2924J29684_1078301_pt1 | contig 39931 bp, 34 predicted proteins | sample BenlonsequencITS_FD_29684 | JGI IMG/M metagenome (IMG submission 29684)
AGTGCGCCCGTAGCTCAGTTGGATAGAGTACCAGGCTACGAACTTGGTGGTCGGGAGTTCGAATCTCTCCGGGCGCACCATACATCGAGTCGAAAGACTTCACCTCTAGAGGTGGTTCTGTCGCGGAGGGTAGTAAGCCTCTCCAGATGGAACAAGGGAATGCAACTATGCATGTCCCGGTACAATTCAAGGGCCGTTAGCTCAGTTGGTAGAGCAGTTGACTCTTAATCAATTGGTCGTAAGTTCGAATCTTACACGGCCCACCATTTGAACAGCCGCATGTCTCATGCGGCTGTTTTTTTATGTCTGATTTCTGGCCGGCTGCGGGTCAAGACAGTATGTGTGGAGATGGCGATGGCCGATGACTGCTAGACTGATCGGCTTTTGATGCATGGATGGCTACACATGGCTTGGTGGTATGTGATTTTTGCAGGCTGCTTCGAGGTCTTGTTTACGACCTGCCTGCGTTACGTGGACGGCTTTCGCCATGTCGGCTGGACGCTGGCCTTTGTCGCTGCGATGTGCGCCAGCCTGTTTTTGGTTGGACTTGCGATCAAGACACTGCCGATGGGTACGGTCTATGCAGTCTGGACGGGATTGGGCGCCTTTGGCACCGTGGTCGTCGGTATGATGTTTTATGGGGAGCCAGTCACTATCCCTCGCATGGTATTGCTCTGCGTGCTGGTCGCCTCGGTCGCCGGCCTGAAGCTGGTGTCCAGCCACTGACGGGTGCTTCCCCGTCAAGATGGGGCGGATTTCCGAAGCGGCTCTGGCAACGAAGGCGCTTGCTGCAGGGCGCCGGCAATCCGCCGGGCCAGCGCGGAGCCGGGGTCACGCGGACTCCAGGGCAGGCCATGTTGTGGTTTCCGGGTCAGGGCCTTGGTCTTGCAAGGCGCCTCTCAGTCCAGTCGTTCGCGAGGAGGGGCTACCGAGCGGCGCACGATCAGACGCAACGGGGTGGTCTGTCTTGGTGCACTCAGTGACGGTCCATCGGTCAGGCTCTTGATCATATTCACTGCAAGCTCGGCCTGGGCCCGGATATCCTGGCGGACGGTCGAAAGCGAAAACAGCTCGCTGGCCGCATCGGGTATATCGTCGAAGCCGACGAGCGAGACATCCTCGGGCACGCTGAGACCCAGACTTTTCAGACGGTCCAGTGCGCCAAAGGCCATCACATCGTTGGAGGCAAAGATGGCGGTTGGGGGCGGGCCTTCGGAAAACAGGGTTTCGGCGCCTTTCCAGCCGGAAATGGCGTCGTGGGCACCATGGACGACACGCGGGACCAGACCGGCTTCCTCCATCATTGCTCGATAACAGGCCGTGCGATCCGCCGCCGAGGCTTCCTGTCCGCCAGCGATATGAGCGATCCGCCGGTGCCCGAGCTGGAACAGATGCTGCATGATCTGCCGGACACCGTCGGCATCATCGGTCGCGATGGTCGCCAGCTGGCGATGACTGGCGCTGGTGCTGCCAATGTATACCGCGGGCAAGCTCCGTGCCAGACTGATGATGGCCTCGCTGCTGCGCGGCGTGGCCAGCAGGATGACGCCACGGGCACGCAGACGCAGCAGGCGTTCTGCTTCGGCAGCGGAAGAAGCTTCATTTACGGCACGCAGCGAAACGGCTGGCTCATAACCTTGTTGTCGAAGTTCATCATCGACGGCTTGGGCCTGCTGGACATGGAAAGGATTGCTGAGTTCGCCGATGATCAGGCCAATGGTGGCCGAGCGTGACTCGGCAAGACTGCGTGCAGCCAGATTAGGTCGATAGTTCAACTGATCGGCCATGGCCTTGATCAGTTCACGGGTCTGCTCACGGACGCCGGGATCGCCGCGCAGCGCACGCGATACCTGGGCGCGCGACATGTTCACTGCGCGCGCCACATCTTCAAGTGTTGCAAATGCCCGTATCACCCAGTCTGCTCCGCCGTGGATACATGGATCCGTCCATGTGAGCGGCTAGCATAGCAGTGCATGCGTGATGTTGCGCTGCAAGGTCCTGCGTGAAGAAGAGGGTCTAAGTGTTGGGCAGAGCATGCTCGGCTTGATCCGTCGGCCCGGCAAAGCGGGCCGACGGAAAGGCAGGGGCCGGGTGAGGGCCGAAGCCGGCGCCCCCGGCTACGTCAGCGTCGGCGCACCCGGCTCGCCACAAGCAGCACGATCAGCAGCAATGCCAATCCGCCCAGCCCCGTCAGCCATGGCATGGCCTTCATCAGCAACGGTGCCTCACCACCGGACCGCAGCAGTGCGACATGAGCTGGCGTAGTCTGCATGTTTGGATTGCCGAAATGGGTTTCTACATAGTTGACGATATTGGCCACCTGGGTGTCATCGAGATCCTTGCCAAAAGCGGGCATGGACACTGCAAGGTCGGCGCCGTCACGCTCGAGGCCATGCAGGATGACCTGAATCAGGTTGTCTGGCGAAGACATGCCTACCGCGCGATTGTGGCTGAGCGAGGGGAAATACTGGCCCCGGGTGCCGTCGCCGGTCGGTTGATGGCAGCTGGCGCAGGCGCTGGTATACAGCTCGGCGGCATTGTCCGTGGTGGCCAGGCGTCGGGCATCGGCTCCCTTGCCGCCAAGGGGCAATACCGGTTCCCGCTCGGTCAGCGACGGCAGTTTGCCATCGCCAGTGTAGTCAAAGGCGGGGCGGGTCTCTGCAGGATTGCGAATGGCCGGGACGGTCTTCAAGTAGGCGGCTATGGCCTGCAGATCGCTGTCAGAGAGATGCCGGAAGCTCTTGCTGATGGCCTCGGCCATCGAACCACCGGCCTGGCCCTTGCCGGCCACGTGGCCGGTCTTCAGGTAGGCCACCAGCTCATCGTTGCTCCAGCCGCCGATGCCGCTGACCGCATCCGAGGTGATGTTGGGCGCGATCCAGCCATCGACCACGCCACCGCCCAGATAGCGCCCGGTATCTTCCGCCATCATGGTGTTGCGGGGGGTATGACAGGTGCTGCAGTGGCCCAGCGTGTCGGCAAGATATTTGCCGCGCGCGACGCTGCCGTCGGCGGCCGGGCTGGTCTGCGGCGGCGTGCCATGCAGATACAGCAGATTCCAGCCGATCATCGAGGCGCGGATATTGAAGGGGAAGCCCAGATGGGTCTGCGGCGCCGGCTGGTCATCCGGCTGTACGCCGTGCATGAAATAGGCATACAGGGCGTGCACGTCCTGATCGCTCAGGCCGGCATAAGCGGTATATGGCATCGCCGGATACAGATGCTGCCCCGAGGCGTTGACGCCCCGGCGCAAGGCATCGGCGAACTGCTGTTCGGAATAGCCGCCGATGCCCGCTTTCTGCGAGGGCGTGATATTGGACGCATAGATCGTGCCCATCGGCGAGTGCAGGGCCAGGCCGCCGGCAAACGGATGAGCGGGCTGGGCGGTATGGCAGGCGGCACAATCAGCCGCGGTGGCCAGTGCCTGGCCCTGCTGGATCAGGCCGGCATCCGTGGTGCTCTGGGCATGGCTGGCCGCAGCACCCAGCTGCAGGCCAAGGCCCAAGGCCATCGACAAGGCCAGCTGCGTGCCGCGCAAGGAAAACAATGACTTGATGCTCATGACTGTCTCAGATTTCCTTGCCGATGGTGTCGGCGATGCGTATGGACAGGGCCACGCCGGTCAGGGTGGGGTTGATGACGCCGGAGGCAGGAATCACGCCGGTGGTCGCCAGGAACAGATTGTCGTGATCGTGGGTGCGGCAATCGCCATTGACCACCGAGTTCTTGGGATCGGAGCCCATGATGACGCTGCCCATCAAGTGATCGCGGTTTTCCCAGCCCGAGTCGTCCTGGACGACTTCGGCGTTGAACAGTTTGGTGAACTTCACGTAATCCTGCTTGGCGACTTCGGCACCGGCCTTCATGTAGTCGCTGACGTCGTAATGCACCCGCATCATCGGAATGCCCAGGGCATCCTTCTTGGCTGCCGGGGTGATGCGGTTGCTGGCTTCCGGCAGGGCCTCGAAAACCGTACCGACATCGATCCAGCGGGCGGAGTCATGGACAATGCGATCATCCAGCTCCTTGCCGACCACGCCCATCTTCAGCAGGCGCTCGGTCACGCCGCGATTGGCCACCGCATTGGACATGGAGTGCTTGACGGCCGAATGGCGCTTGCGGAAATCACCATCACGCCAGTTGAAGATGCCGCCCTGCTGCACGGCGCCACGACCTGGCCACAGGTCTTCGTCGCCAATCAGGCTCAGGCTGATGCCGGTGTGATCCATGAGATTTCGGCCGACCTGGTCGGAGCTGTTGGCCACTTCGGAAATCAGCAGCAGCTTCGGGGTTTCCAGGCCGTTGGCGGCCACCACGAAATAGCGGGCGGTGAGTCGCTGGTCGGTGCCATCCGGCTTGCGGTAATGCACGGCCACAATTTTGCCGCCAGCACCTTTCTCCAGCTTGTAAGCCGTCGCTTCGGTCAGCAGCTTCACACCGGCCTTCTCGGCATGATCGGCATGCATATTGCCGCTGTACATGGCACCGATCGGGCAGACGGGCATGCAGTTGTTGTTGCCGCAGCAGGCCGGACGGCCATCATAGGGCTTGGTCACACGGCCATTGGGCTCATGGATGTAGTGATAACCCGCCTCCTTCAAGCGCACGTTCAGGCGCTGGTTCATATAGGTGGTGGCATCCGGCGGCAGCGGATAGGGCGCGGAGCGCGGAGGCCATGGCTTGCCATCCTGGCCGCTCTGGTCTTCTTCACCGTTGCCAGCCACGCCCAGCGCGCGTTCGGCCCGCAGATAATAGGGTTCCAGTACGTCGTACTCGATCGGCCAGTCGCGGCCTACGCCATAAAGGGTCTTCAGCTTCATGTCGTTGGGCAGGTAGCGCCAGCAGGCGGCGGCCCAATGCCAGGTCGTGCCGCCGACCAGTTTCAGCATGCCGGGGCGGAAGTTGAACGAGCCGACGTTCTCGATATAGTCCTTGTTGTAGGACGTATAGGCCCAAGGCTCGTTGGGATAGGGGTCGTTGAAGTTGGCCTTGCGCGAGGATGAGCGGAAATTTTCCAGGATCTTCCAGCGCGGCACGCGGGAACCCGCTTCCAGCATGATTACCGAGCGGCCCTGCTTGGCCAGTTCGTAGGCGGCATTGCTGCCCAAGGCGCCGGAGCCGATGACAATCACATCGGCATCATATTGAGTCGTCATAAAGATGTACCTGTTGCATCAATGGGTAGCCATCCGGCTTCGGCCGGTCGGCGAAATCTGGGATCGGAAGGTGGGCAGGGAGTGCTCAGGTGCCTTTGATGCCAGGCGGCGCTTCTTTCCAGTAATCCGTGCCGGCCCTGGAATAGGTCGGAATCACCGTGACTTCGCGTGTGCGCTCGAACATCAGGGCGCCGGTATAGGTGATGAACTGGGTGTCATCCGTGTCGGACAGGGAGACAGGTGTTCCGGTGTAGCCCAGATACCAGCCACTGATGATTTTCATGGCGGTGTCTTTCAGTGCCGGGTCGGCCGCCACGCTGGAGGCGGAAAAGGCATTGATATCCTTGACGCCGGTATCGGCCAAGGCCTTGCTCAGCTGCTGCGCCTTGCCGGTGAATCCGGCATCGTCATGGTTGAGAGCCGTCAGCAGGCGGGTCGAAACATCCAGCGGCAGGTCTTTGCGACCGGTCAGCAGCAGACCGAGTTCATGGAAGGCATCGATTTCGGCGCTGGTCGGCGCCGGAGCGGCCTGTGCGGTGGTTGCCGCCGTGGCGGCTGTGGCAGCCTGTCCCAGCGGGAGCAGGGCGCCGCCGGCCACCAGCAGGCTCGTGGAGGTCAGCCACTGGCGCCGGCCTTGATTGACGGTCGCGACGGTATCATTCGGATTTTTTGATTTCATGCTTACATGACCTTGTCAAAGCGGTGCGGATGTCAGTCATACCCGTTGGTATCCTTGGCCCGCCATCGACCTGCGGGTGGGCACAAGCTGGTGAGGTGCGCGAGTTCGATTCGCGACGGCCAGCCGGGTTGCGGCAGCCGGAAACCTTGGCGGCATCGGGCTGGGCCTGAGACAGGCTGGCAAGTCATGAGAGCGCTCTCTATCGCATGAGCAAAAAAACGCGCCAAGCGCGTCAGAAGCTTACAGGGACCTGCGTCGATGGTATCTATGCGTCAAATTGACGTCAATAGGGGGTCAATTATCAGCATGTGATCATTCAGTACCCGCCGCGGCAGGCCACTGAGGCCACGCACCGGACAGAGGCACGGTCCGGGCGCATCGCTGCCCGGACCGTGGGTCGAAACCGCTTGCCAGGAGCGTCGGAAAATCAGGCGATCTTGATGATCCAGCCTTCCGGCGCCTCGACATCCCCGAACTGGATGCCGGTCAGTTCCTGATAGAGCTTGCGGGTCACCGGGCCGACTTCGGTTTCGCTGTGGAAGACATGGAACTGCTCACCATATTGGATGCCACCGATGGGAGCGATGACCACGGCGGTGCCGCAAGCGCCGGCTTCCTTGAAGCGATCGAGCTGATCGATGTAGATATCGCCCTCGATGGCTTCCAGGCCAAGGCGTTCCTTGGCGACATGCAGCAGCGAATATTTGGTGATGCTGGGCAGGATCGAGGGCGAGACGGGAGTGACGAACTGGTTGTCGCGGGTGATGCCGAAGAAATTGGCGGTGCCCACTTCCTCGATCTTGGTATGGGTCAGCGGATCCAGATAGATACAGTCGCTGAAATTGCGCTTCTTGGCCTGGACACCGGGCAGCAGGCTGGCGGCGTAGTTGCCGCCGACCTTGGCGGCACCTGTGCCCTGCGGGGCGGCGCGGTCATATTCGGAGACCACGAAATTGCTGGGTGAGAGGCCGTTCTTGAAGTAGTTGCCGACGGGGATGCAGAACACCGAGAAGATGAACTCAGGGGCGGAGTTCACCCCCATGTTGTCACCGACGCCGATCAGGAACGGGCGCAGATAGAGTGCGCCACCCGTACCGTAGGGAGGAATGAAGTGCTCGTTGGCCAGAATCACCTGACGGCAGGCGTCAATGAACTTCTCTTCGCTGACCAGCGGAGCCAGCAGTCGTTCGCAGCTGCGCTGCATCCGCTTGGCGTTCTGATCGGGGCGAAACAGGTTGATCGACCCGTCCTTGCAGCGGTAGGCCTTGAGACCTTCAAAGCACTGCTGGCCGTAGTGCAGGGCCGTGGAGGCCTCGCTGATCGCCAGACGGTTGTCTTCGGTCAGATGGCCCTGATCCCACTGTCCATCTTTCCAGTGGGATACATAGCGGTAGTCGGTCTTGATATAGCTGAAGCCCAGACTGTTCCAGTCGATCGTGCTGTTACCCATTGATTACCCCTTTGTTCTTTCAACCCGGCGTGGCTGCGTCCGAGTGCGCCGCCATCACCTGTCCTGAAGCGTGGTCCTTCGTGCAGACCCGCCTACAGCTATTGTGACATTGGATGCAGCCGGGTTCTATCGCCGACCTGGCGAATGGCTCATCCCTTGCCGTTGCCGGTCAACGAAGGCCGCAGAATCACGTGGTGGCTGAATATCCGGCTTGCGCGAGATCGCCGGCAGGCCTGCCGCGAGGCTCGGGATCAGGCCTCGACCAGGTAGCGTCCCATCCGTACGTGCGGGGTCACGACGACGACGGCATCTTCATTGATCAGCTGCATTTCGCCGTCCTGGATCAGGCACTGCCAGCGCGAACTGCGCTCGACGATGTCGACCATGGTGGCAATGGCTTCGGCGGGCACTTCGAGCACGGTGAGGTTGTCGAAGCGGCGCAGGCTGCCGGCGGTCTTGTCCCACCAGATATCGCCGACCGGGCCGGCGAAATTGATGACGACGACTTGTTCGGCCCGGTGGCAGGCCTTGCGGATGCGGGCCTCGTCAGGCTGCCCCAGCTCGATCCAAAGCTCGATCTCCTGAGTGTAGGCGCGTCGCAGCAAGGCGGGCTCGCTGTCATCGCTGAGTCCCTTGCCGAACTCCAGCCGGTCATCGGCATACAATGCAAAGGCAAGCAGCCGGGCCATCAGCCGGGCTTCGGTTTCGGAGGGGTGCTGTGCCAGCGTCAAGGCATGCGTGGCGTAATAATGCCGATCCATGTCACTGATCTGCAGTTCGGCCTTGTAAATCGTTGCGGTGAGAGCCATGCGTCGAGGTCGAATCGGGAGGCCGCACAGTGTACTCGCATGCAGCTGCCGTCGGGCAGGCAGCTGCACTCTACGGCGCCAGTATCGATCGGCGCCTTGCACGCAGGCCATCTTGGCCAAGCCACCCGATCGTCTTGATTTGGCCATATCTCCCTCGTCTGCGCCTCGTAAGCTGAGCTCCACTCAATAAGCGATATGTCTGGAGCATGCCCATGGCGGCAAAAACGACGGTGGCGGTGATGTTCGGTGGCTGTTCGCCGGAGCACGATGTTTCCTGGGAGTCGGCGGCCTATGTCGTCGCCGGCCTGGACCGCGAGCGACATGCACTGGTGCTGATCGGCATTGATCGGCAGGGCATCTGGCATCTGGTGAATGAAGAGGTGCTCGGGGTCGCGGACCAGGCGCGTGATGAACAGTTGCGCCAGGGACAGCACGTGATGCTTGCGCCGGGCGGCGGGGGGCGGTTGATCTATCCGGACTGGACGGCAGCTCATCGTGATCTCCCTCGCCAAGTCGACATGGTGTTTCCGGTCCTGCATGGGCCGGGCGGAGAAGATGGAACCCTGCAGGGTTTGCTTGAGCAGGCGGCTGTAGCCTATGTCGGCAATGGCGTCACGGCCTCCGCCGCGTGCATGGACAAGGCCGTCTGCCGGCGTCTGCTGCATGAGGCCGGTCTGCCGGTATTGCCTGCGTTGACGCTGGCAGCGGGGCAGCGACTGAGTTATGCGCAGGCCTGTCTGCAGCTTGAGACCTCGATCTTGATGGTGAAGCCGGTGGGGCAGGGTTCCTCGGTGGGTATCAGCAAGGTCGAGCAGGCATCGGAGTTCCAGGCGGCACTGGAGTCGGCCCGCAGCTATGGGCCCAGGGTGATGATCGAGCCGGCGCTGGCTCGTCCGCGCGAGCTGGAGATCGGCATGCTGGAGCGGAGCGATGGTCATCGTCAGTGGTCGGCCGTGGCCGAGATAGAACTGGCGCCGGCGTACAGGTTCTACAGCTATCAGGCCAAATACATGGATGCCGAAGCGATTTCGCTTCGCTTGCCGGCGGAGTTGGCAGAAGATGTGGCCGCGCGCATTCGGGATCTCGCGGACAGGGCCTGTCAGGTGCTGGCTTGTGAAGGCCTGGCTCGGGTCGATTTTCTGTTGAGCCCTGCGGCGGGTGGCATGATCTATATAAATGAAATCAATACCATGCCGGGATTGACCCGCCACAGCCTGTTTCCTGCTTTGTGGCGCCGGCAGGGTTGTATCGATAGGCAGGTGATTGCTATGTTGCTGGCACACGCGGAGCGGCGCCATGCGGCTGGCGCGGATGGGACGGACCGGATGGCGGGGTACATACCCGAAGCAGCCGGCTGCGGATAAAATGATCTTGTTCAAAATCCACGGAGGGTAAGCATGCGCAAGTTATTGATCCTGGCCATCTCGGCTGCAACGGTGGGGATGCTGGCGTCAGTCGTGTCGGCCGGCACAGAAGATTATCTTTTTGATGCCTTGAGCAAGCCCGCTTTCGCCACCCTGTATACCCCCTTGATCCGGAAAGCCGGTCTGCCGGCCTGGGTGGCCCGTGGCGGCACGGCCACGCCGGCGGTGGCCGTCAAGGACAAGGCGGGTCCGGCCAGTATTTATGCCTCCTGCAAGCCGCATGACTGCGCCTCGGAGCAGATACTGATCTACTACCGTCCTTCCGATGGCCATATGTCTGGCGTCTTCGTCCGCAACCGGCATGATGACGAAGCGAGCCCGGCCTCACAGACCCGGTTGCAATGGCTGGGCAAGTCGGTGGCCGAAGAGCGTCGCTTGCTGTTGGGGCAGCTGGATGTCAATTGAGTCGTTGCCGCCTGTTGTGCAGGCGGCAAGGCTTCTGTAGCCGACCTGTCCGAGCACCGGGCACTCCCCCGCGAGAGTGCTCGGTGTGCCCGGTATTCTTGTAGGTCCGGTTTCAACGTGAACTGTGAAGCACGTGCTTCAATCTCACGAATTATATAGATATTGTTTTTCGCATCGGCAGCAGTTTCAATTTATTGCACGAGGCTGGGGCGCGCGTTTTTACCCTGTCATTTTCAAATGACGGGTATTCGCGGTTATTATGGCCGGCTTGAAGATCAGGGTTCTGCCTTTTCGAATGAATGAGGGCTCGAAAGCGATCGTGCTCCAGCATCGATATCGGAATCTGCTGCGGTTATTCCTTGCTCGCCCGGGCCGCCCAGGAGCCTGTTGTCGCGCATTGATGGCTTTGCAGCTGTGGCTGATGTGGGGATGCGGACTCAACCTGCTGGTTGAGCGGTCCGCGTGCGCGCAGATCGCGGGGGGGGCCGAGCAGAGCTTGCCTTTGCTGCACGACTACGCCGTAGATCACTGGACGACGGGTGATGGTCTGCCTCACAACGCGATTCGCGCTATCGCACAGACACCTGACCATCATTTGTGGTTTGGCACCTGGGAAGGTCTGGTCAGTTACAACGGACTGGATTTCTCGGTATATGACCGCAGCAGTCGGCCTGCTCTGCTGGATGGTGGCATCGGTGCCTTGTATGTCGATCCCCACGGCAACTTGTGGCTGAGTGATTCGCGAGGAAACCTGTCTTGCCTGCAGGCCAATGGCCGTTGGCGCTTCTGGCCCTCTCCGGCTCATTCGGAACATATGATCGTGCAATCCATCCAGATGGATGGGCAGGGCCGTCTATGGCTGCAGTACGAGGGCAATGGCCTGGGTTATCTCGGCACCGATGGTCGCCTGCACCATCATGCTCCGGTCGCCGGGTCGCCCTTGGCCACCGTCTATTCGCATATGGTGATCGACCATGACGGTCGCATCTGGATAGGCAGCTACGACGGCCTGGTCTATCAGGATCCTGATGGCAGTACGCATCGCGCAGCAGGAGTCTTGGGTCCGGGGCATGGTCTGATCTGGCCCTATATCGCGCCCGATGGAGCGATGTGGGTGGTCTCGGCCGATCATCTGTATCGCATGCGCCGGCAGGGCCCGGAGCTGGCCTATGACTTGTCGGGTGCCGGTCAGATCACGGCTCTGCTGGAGGATCGGCAGCATGCCTTGTGGGTCGGTACGGAAAATCAGGGCATTCTGCGCATCTATGGCCATCGGATCGAATCGCTGCATCGCAATGCCGCGCTGTCGGCGGGGCGTATCGTCAGTCTGCTCGAGGATGCCGAAGGCAGTATCTGGGTGGGCTCCAACGGTGGCCTGTTCCGGTTGCGGCATACCTTGTTCAGCAATTACACCCAGCATGACGGGCTGGGCAACAATTATGTGCGAGCGGTGCTGGAAGATCATCGCGGACGACTCTGGATCGGTCACGCGGGTGGACTTGACATGGTCGATGGCGGTGGTCATTCGCACCCTGTCAGTCTGCCGACGGCGACAGGTGTCCAGCCGGAGGTCTACAGTCTGGCGGAAGATCCACGGGGCAATCTCTGGATCGGCACCTATCATGACGGAATCTATGCGATCGATCCGATGTGGAATATCCGCCATATCGACGCTCAGCATGGCTTGCCGGCAGGCAATGTCCGTGCCATCAGTATCGGCCCGGACGGGCGTGTATGGGCGGCGACCCAGCGTGGCGTGGTATGGATCGAAGGCGACAGGGTGGAGCGGCCAGCGGTCTCCGGCCTGCCCGGCGGATTGATCACGGCGCTCGACAGCATCGGCGACGATCTGTGGATAGGCACCCTGCAGGGTGCCTGGCTGCTGCGTGGCGGCCAGATCAGGCACCTGGACCTGGATGCGCTGGGCGGAGGACGTACTGTCTTCGGTTTTGCCCGTACGGCGGATGGCAGCACATGGATCAGCTCGGACCGCGGCTTGTATCGCTATCGGAAGGGACAGTTGCGGAGAGTGGGGCTGGAGCAGGGGCTTCCGGTCGACTCGGTGTTCGAGTGGGTGGAGGACCGACTGGGGAATATCTGGATCAATACCAATCGCGGTCTGCTGCGCACCTCGTTGACCGCGCTGAATGCGGCGGCAGACTACGGCACGACCATTCATCCCGAGCGTTATGACGAGATGGACGGAATGAACAGCTCCCAGGGCAATGGCAGTTCCAGCCCGGACATCATCCTGCGCCAGGATGGGACGATTGCCTTGGCCACCGCTGGCGGCGTGGCCATGCTGGATCCTCGCAAGCTGGCGGCTTATCGCGAGCTGCCGGCGCCACCGGTGGTGATCGAGAAGTTGAGCCTCGACGGCGTGCAACAGCGGATTCCAGCCGCCGGTAAATTGCTGCAGATTCCCCGGCACAGGCAGCTGGCGGTGGACTATGTGGGCTTGAGTTATCTGCTTTCGCAGCGGATCGAATACCGCACCCGGCTGGATGGTCTGGACAGTCACTGGGTGGCCCGCGGGCACCAGCGCAGTGTGGAGTATATCGGTCTGCCTCCGGGAGATTATGTTCTGCATGTGGCGGCAGCGCACCCCGGCGGAACCTGGAGTGGGCACGAAGCCGTGCTGAGATTCACGGTGCTGCCGTTGTGGTGGCAGCGGCCGGGCGTGCGGCTGCTGTTCGGCCTGCTGGTCGTGGCGGCGATCGTGCTGACTTACCGCTTCATGGTCAACCAATACAAACGCAGCAATGCGCGCCTGGCTCGCGTCGTGGCTGAACGGACCCGTGACCTGCAGTCTCAGACCGAGCAGTTGCTGGCCGCCAATCACGAGAAGAGCCTCTTGCTGGAGCAGCTGAAGCTGCAGTCGGAGGCTTACGAGCGCCAGGCGCATGAAGATGCCTTGACGGGTCTGCCCAACCGTCGGGCCTTTGATGAAGCTCTGGCGCGGGATATTCAGCGGGGACGTCGGCACGGGCATCCGTTGTGTCTGATCATGCTGGATGTCGACCATTTCAAACAGGTCAATGATCGCCATAGCCACCAGGTCGGCGATGCTGTCCTGCGGGAAGTCGGCCGGCTGCTGCGCGGCGGCTGTCGGGCCAGCGATCTGGCTGCCAGACTGGGCGGGGAAGAGTTCGCGATCATTCTGGCCAATACCGACATCGAGGATGCACGCAGGGCGCTGCAACGATTGCGCGAGACGTTCGCCGTCAACACTGACTGGCTGGGCATTGCCGGACTCCATGTCACCTTCAGCGCGGGACTGGCGCAGATGGATCCGGAGCAGGCGGACCCGGAAAACCTGATGCGGCGGGTAGACGAGGCGCTGTATCGGGCCAAGCATGGCGGTCGTGACCGCTACTGCGAGGGCTAGGCAGGCCGCAGGGCGGTTGCCAGGTCTGGGGCGGGCCCGGCTCGGCATCGAAGGTTGGATGATGTCGGGACGGGGCCCTGATCAATCTCTCGCGGACAGATCAGGGCAGGGTGGCTTCGGCACGACGAGGCGATATGGGGTGACTCATGCAGGATTTCCTGCAAGGGCAGCAGTGTGTTGCTTGCGGGGAGGTCTGACGGATGTCGAGGAAACGATGGGCGGCACTACCGAGACGCAACGCAATCTGTGGCTTTCCGGTATGGCCACCCGCTACGTGCCTTCCTGCGTGGTGACCCAGGGTGCCTCGGCCTTGCACGCCGTGAGCTATGGCGTGGTCCGTGGTGTCTTGCCGCCCGGCCAGCTTCCTGCCGCGTCGTCGGGCCTGCGTCATGTGATGACAGTTTCGGCCCCGGCAGAGCGCTACAGGCTGGCAAATGGTGTCCATTGCCTGGGTGGTACCGTGGTGCGTCGTGAAATGCACGGGGTCACGTCCGCCTATGTGCAACAGCTTGAAGGTGGATTCCCGGCGTCCTGCCTGGGCGGCCGGTGATGGGGGGCGGATACGGTTGAGGCCTTGCTGATGGTGGTCTTGTCCATCGGCGGGACCGTCGTTTGACGGGCGCAGGCATTCCATGACGGAATAGATGATATGGTCACGAAGGGATCCCCGGCTCGACAAGCAGGCACTACCATGCCCGGCATCGAACAGTACGGATCTTCCCCACCATGACGGCTCCAGCAGCATCTCCTTCCACGCCGGCTTTGTCCCGGGCCACGCTTTACGCCATGGCGTTGGCTTCAGGTCTGGGTGTGGCCAATATCTATTACAACCAGCCCATGCTGGGTGTCATGTCTCACGATCTGGCCGACCCGAAGGTGGCCAGTCTCATACCTACGCTCACCCAGTTGGGCTACGCCGCCGGCCTGCTGTTTCTGCTGCCTCTGGGCGACATGCTTGAGCGACGTCGCCTGATCGTGGTGCAGTTTCTGGTACTGGCACTGGCCCTCTGTCTGGCCGCACTGGCACCGGGGCTGGCGACGCTGGCGCTTGCTTCGGTGCTGGTGGGCGCGGCCGCCACGGTGGCACAGCAGATCGTGCCTTACGCCGCCATTCTGGCGCCGCCGAGTCAGCGTGGCGCGGCGATCGGTACCGTGATGAGCGGTCTGTTGACCGGCATTCTGCTGAGCCGGACCCTGGCCGGGCTGGTTTCCAGCATGGCAGGTTGGCGCATGATGTTCTGGCTGGCGGTGCCGCTCACCTTGCTGACGGCGCTGCTGATGCAGCGCCGCCTGCCTGCGCATCGCCCGGCCAGTCAATGGGGTTACGGGCAGCTGCTTGGCTCGCTGTATCACCTGTGGCGCCGTGAACCGGTTCTGCGGCGTTCGGCGATGACTCAGAGCATGCTGTTTGCTTCTTTCTCGGCCTTCTGGACGGTGCTGTCACTCCGGCTGGCACAATCGCCTCTGCATCTGGGCGCGGCCGCAGCAGGACTGTTCGGCATCGTCGGGGCGGTCGGTGTCACCATGGCACCGGTGGCAGGACGTATCGCCGACCGTCGGGGGCCGGCACCGGTGATCGCGGTGGGTGCACTGGTGACCTTGCTGGCCTGGTTGGTGTTCGCGTTCTGCCCCGGATTGTCCGGGCTTGTTGCCGGTGTGATTCTGCTGGATTTCGGTGTGCAGATCGCGATGGTCTCGCATCAGCACCTGGTCTATGGCCTGCACCCGGAATACAAGAGTCGGCTCAACACCTTGTATATGACGACCATGTTTGTCGGCGGTGCGGCCGGTTCGGCACTGGCTGCGGCAGTATGGCGACATGCCGCCTGGCCCGGGGTGACGATGCTGGGTGGCAGCCTTGCGCTGATGGCTTTGCTCAGCCACTTGCGGCCGCGGTCAGCCGCGATGCCGGCCGTCGACGTGCATTGACTCGACGGCGATCAGTTAGAGAGACACAGCCGCTGGCGGATCCCATGCATGGGGAGGCCAGCGGCCCTCCCGGACCGAGGCCCGATGAATGCCGGCTTCAGAGCGGTGGCTGGTGTTTCAGTACCGGGTTGTCCTGCAGCTGCTCACCCAGATAGTCGATGAAACGGCGGGCCTTGAGGCTGGGCAAACGGCCAGCCGGGAATACGGCCCACAAGTCCACGGCCGGCAGGCTCCATGAGTCCAGAGCCCGGACCACCTGGCCGCTCGCCAGCTCGGGGGCGAACATCCAGGTGGAAACCACAGCCAGGCCCAGTTCGGCCAGCACGGCGGCGCGCACGCCTTCGGCCGCGTTGGTACGCAGACGCCCTTGCAGGTCTATTTCCAGAGTCTGCCCATTGCGCATGAATACGGTTTTGCCGGCACCGCTGCCCTGCGCATAGACCATACAGTTGTGGGCGGCCAGCTCATCAGGGTGCTGCGGAATCCCGTGGCGGGCAAAATAGCCGGGTGTGGCGAGCACCTGACGGGATCCCTTCAGCAGATGCCTCGCCGTCATCGACGAGTCGGCCTGTGGTCCTATCCTCAGCGCGACATCGATGCCTTCCTGCAGCAGGTCGATGGGGCGGTCATCGAGCGCCACGTCGATCTCCAGCAATGGATACCGGTGCAGAAACGGTCCCAGTGCGGGGACGACATGCAGCCTGGAGAACGTGGTCGGTGCACTGATACGCAGCCGACCGGCCAGTCCGCCACCCAGATCCCGTGCGGCCTGTTCGGCTGACTCGCTGGCGGCCAAGGCTTCCAAGGCATGGATGTAATAAGCGTCAGCGGCCTCGGTGGGGGCCAGCCCCCGTGTGGTTCGCAGAAACAGGCGGATACCCAGGTGGGCTTCCAGCTGAGCGACGATCTTCGATACCGCCGGCTGACCCAGGTCCAGCCGGCGGGCCGCCGCAGAAAAAGACCCCGTTTCGATCACGGCGACCAGTACTTCCATGCTGTTGAAGCGGTTCACGGCGGCTCCTGGCCTCTTGATGCGTGAAATGGGGCGCGTCTGGCGCGACAGCTGCCGGGTTTTCGCATGTCAAGCGAAACGCTGTCAAACCCGGGGGCTGCCAAATGCCGGTCATCAAGATGGAGTCGCCCATGCTTCAGGGCGGCACGGATCAGACCAGCTGATCGAGCAGCGCTTCGGCGGTGGCCTCGGAAGAGCCCGGATTCTGGCCGGTGACCAACAGCCCGTCGACCACTACATAAGCCTGCCAGTCGGGGCCCTTGCTGTAGTCGCCACCTTGCGCCTTGAGCATGTCCTCGACCAGAAAGGGCACGATGCCGGTCAGGCCGACTGCCTCTTCCTCGCTGTTGCTGAAGCCGGTGACCTGCCTGCCGGCCACCAGTGCTCGCCCATCTGCCTGTTTCACATGACGCAATACGCCGGGTGCATGGCAGACGGCCGCCACCGGCTTGCCGGCCTGCAGAGCATGCTCGATCAACCGAATGGAATCGGCATCCTCGGCCAGATCCCACAGCGGACCGTGACCGCCCGGGTAGAACACGGCGTCGAAGCGAGCAATATCGACCTCGGCCAGGCGGCCGGTATGCGCCAGCGCCCGGGCTGCCAGCGGGTCAGCCTCGAAGCGGCGGGTAGCGTCGGTCTGGAAGTCCGGCAGATTGCTCTTGGGGTCCAGTGGCGGTTGTCCACCCTTGGGCGAGACCAGGGTCAGCTCGGCACCGGCATCGACAAAGCGGTAGTAGGGCGCAGCCAGTTCTTCCAGCCAGAAACCGGTCTTTTCACCGGTGTCACCCAGTTGATCGTGGGAGGTCAGTACGACGAGAATTTTCATGAACGGGTTTCCTTTGATGGAGAGGCTGGCTCAGTCGGTCAGCTGGACCACGACCTTGCCAGTGAAGCGGCTGTCCAGCAGATCGATCAGGCCTTGCGGCGCCTGGCTCAGGCCTTGCAGCACGTTCTCACGGACACGGATATGCCCATGCGCCACTTCGGGGCTCATCTCGCGCATAAAGTTGGCGTAGTCGTCGGCATAGTGGTCGCTGATGATGAATCCTTGGATCTTGATCCGACGCGCCAGCAGCTGCCCCATCACTCTCGGCAGACGATCCGGTCCGGGGTACAGGCCCTTGCTGTTGTATTGGGCGATCAGTCCGCACAAGGGTACGCGTGCGCCGATATTGAGCCGGGGCAGCACGGCATCAAACACGGCACCGCCGACATTCTCGAAATAGACATCGATGCCTTCGGGCGTGGCGGCGGCCAGCTGCCCGGCAAAATCGGGGCTGCGGTGATCGATGCAGGCATCGAAACCCAGTTCCTCGACGGCGATTCGGCACTTTTCGGCACCGCCGGCAATGCCGATGGCGCGCGATCCCTTGCGCTTGGCCAGCTGGCCGACCACGGCGCCGACCGTGCCCGTGGCCGACGCTACCACCACGGTATCGCCGGGGCGGGGTTCACCAATGCGCAACAGTCCATACCAGGCGGTAAAGCCGGGCATGCCTAGCAGGCTGAGGGCCAGCGAGATGTGCGTCATATCGGCAGGCAGCAGGCCCAGCCCGGTGCCGTCCGAGAGCGTATGGGTCTGCCATCCCCCCTGGGTCACGACGCGGTCACCGGGCTTGAACCGGGGATGACGCGATTCGATCACTTCGCTGACCGTGCCGCCGACCATCACGGCACCCAGTTCTACCGCTGGTGCATAGGAGGGTCCCTCGTTCATGCGCCCGCGCATATACGGATCCAGCGACAGATACAGGTTTTTCAGCAGAAGCTGCCCTTCGGCTGGACGCGGGATGGGGACCTCCTGCAGCAAAAAGTCCGCTGGAACAGGCGTCCCGGTCGGGCGTGCCTGCAAGACGATACGACGGTTGACGCCATGGAGCGCGGTGCCGGTATTCATGAAGGTTTCCTCGCGTGGATCGCAGTGATTACAGGCTGGCTTCCAGAATCTGCCGGCTCAGCGTCAGGTTCACATCCTGGCGTTCGCCCAGGGCCGTCATGCCGTGCTGCTGCAACTGGCTGATGATGCCGTCAATATCCCCGGCAGTGACCTTGTAATCGGACAGGCGGGTGGGGATGTCCAGGCTTTCGAAGAACTGGCGGGTGCGCACGATCGCAGCATCGATCTTCTCCGCGTCACTGCCTTCCGTGATACCCCAGACCCGTTCGGCATACTGCAGCAGTTTGCCTTGCTTGGCCTCGCGGCGCAGCTGCAGATTCGACGGCAGTACCACGGCCAGGGTGCGTGCGTGGTCGATGTCGAAAGCGGCCGTCAGTTCATGCCCTATCATGTGGGTCGACCAGTCCTGCGGTACGCCGGCACCGATCAGCCCGTTCAGGGCAAGGGTCGCCGCCCACATCAGATTGGCACGCAGCTCGTAGTCATGGGGCTCGGCCAGCACCCGGGGACCGATTTCGATCAGTGTCTGCAGCAGGCCTTCGGCAAAGCGGTCCTGAACCATGCCATCGGCTGGGTAGGTCAGGTACTGCTCCATGATATGCACATAGGCATCGACGACGCCATTGGCGACCTGGCGCGGGGGCAGGGTATAGGTCTTGGTCGGATCCAGAATCGAAAACTCCGGAAACACTTTCTCACTCATGAATGGCAGTTTCTCCTGAGTAGCCTTGCGAGTGATGACCGAGGCCTTGTTCATTTCCGAACCGGTGGCCGGCAAGGTCAGCACGCTGCCGAAGGGCATGGCCTTTTCAATATGCTGGCCGAAGCTTTGCAGAATTTCCCAGGGATCGTTGGGATAGTCGATGGCAGCGGCGACGAACTTGGTGCCGTCGATGACCGAACCGCCACCGACCGCCAGCAGAAAGTCCACCTTTTCGGTCCGGACCTCCTCAACCGCACGCATCAGGGTTTCATAACTGGGGTTGGGCTCGATGCCGCCGAATTCCCGGACGTCGCGATTGCCCAGGGCCTGACGGACTTCGTCCAGAGTGCCGTTCTTGCGGGCACTTTCGCCTCCGAACAAGATCAATACGCGGGCCTGGGCAGGGACCAGTTGATCCAGCTGCTTGATGGTGTCGCTGCCGAACACGATCCGGGTCGGATTGTAGAAATTGAAATTGAGCATAAACATCTCCTGTTTGAATTAGACCGGTCGTCTATAAGCCAAGTGCAAGAAAAGGGCGAACAAATCGCCCTGGCTGGTTCATCGGGGGCATGGCTCCAGTCCGAGTAACCGTCGGGTGGCAGTCATGGCTGCGTCGGCCGGCTCGCGATTCCTGGTAATCTTGGATCGCAGACTCGCGCCCAGCCACAGCTGGTAGAGCGTAGTCGCCGTCAACTCTGGATGGCCCAGCCGCAACGGTGGCAGTGAATGATCTTCAAGACCTTCACTGATACAGCCGGCGAGCCTGGCAATGATCTGCTGGGTTCCCCGCTGCAGAACGGCGCGCATCGCTTCCGAAAGGTCGCTGACCTCGGCGGCCAGTTTCACCGCCAGGCATCGGCCTTTGCAATCACCGTTGACTTCAAGTTCCAGCCAGCGCGTCCAGTACTGCATCAGACGATGGCCTGCAGGCATGGCGGGGGGCTGCAGCAGCGCGTCAAGATCAAGCTGGTAATGCTCGAAATAGTGTTCGAGCAATGCCTGGCCAAAAGCATCTTTGGAGCCGAAGTAGTGGTAGAACGAACCCTTGGGCACACCGGATGCCTGCAGGATCTCGTTCAGGCCAACGGCCGAATAACCCTTGCCGCTGATGATGGGTTGGGCGGTCTGCAGGATGTGCGTGCGTACATCGGAATGGAGGGAGCTCTTGGCCATGACTTGAGTCTAGCAGCCGATTAGACCGGTCGTCTAGAGATGATGTTAACCGCCGATACCATCCAGGGCGTTCCTCGACATGAGATCGGAATACATGGCGAGCCGGACGGTCTGGGCTTGCCAAGACCGTCCCATGCTCCCAAGCTGGCGCCATCGGCAGGTTGTGCCGGAACGGTTTCCCTTCATCACTTCACCCAAGCAAAGGAAGGATCGCATGTTGGATTGGCTGCAATACCGCAATGAATTGCTGGGTCGCATCGGCGACATCGGTCAACTCAGCCCCGGCACCGTCGCCGGCTACCAGGCCCTGTCAGGAGCGGGCACCAAGACCGGGCATCTCGATGCCAAGACCCGTGAGTTGATCGCCCTTGCCGTGGCTGTCACCACACGCTGTGATGGCTGTATCACCGTGCATGCGGGTGAAGCCGTGAAGCATGGAGCCAGCGAGGCAGAGATCGCCGAAGCGCTCGGCGTTGCCGTTGCCTTGAATGCCGGTGCGGCTCTGGTCTACTCGGCGCGAGCCCTGGATGCGGTCAAGGCCCACGAAGCGGCCAAGTAAGCGAAAGGCCGGGCCATCGAATCCTGGTCCGGCCCTTGGTATCGGTGCGGAAGGCAGCCTCTGCCGGACAGAATGCACTGAGGCAGGCCGCCGGTCTTGCGATACGGGAAATGGCAAGGCCGGGCGGTCTAATGAGGCCGTTTCGGGCGGTTTCTGGCCGGCGCAGCACTCACAGCCGTCCGCCTATTCGCCGCTGGACGCGTCATGATGCCGGTGTAGTGATGTCTGGAGCAGACGACTGATCAGCTTGTTGGAGCTCACTTCGGAATCCGCCGCATCGGTCTCTGTCCGGCGATGCGATGCGGGTCAGCTCATGTCGCTCGATCGGCCAAGGAGGGGGCGTGGGTTTCGGCTCAGGTGGTGCATTCAATGGCAAGGCAGGCGGTCTGTCTGAAGCATGGAGATGCTGCAGGGTCGCTTGTGGACTCGGCCGCGACCGGTCGTCGTTTGCCTGCCGGAGTGCCGTCATCACGGTGGATCGGGTGAATGATCAGGATGTTCTGGATGCAGGACAGGCAGTGTAGACGGCCTGCGTGGATGATATCTGTTACATAACGTCAGTGACTGTTTTATGCTATGTAACGTAAAATGTCAGGCCAACCTTGCAGGTGCGCCCAATGATTGATGAAAACGACCCCGGTACTGTCGGCATGGAGCTCAAGCCACGCCGAGGTCGCGGCCGTCCTCGCAAGCCGGATGCCTTGTCCAACGCCGAGCGTCAGCGTCGCTGGCGGGAGCGCCGCGCAGAGGAGGCGCGTGAGCTCGCCGCCCGGCATGCCTTGATGGCCGGGCGGGACAGCGGCCTCGGTATCGAAAAAGCTCATTCGGAACGGTTGACCGAACAATTGGTCAATGTGGGGCTGGAAACGGGCTACTGGCGCAGCCGGGCCTTGAGCTTGCAGTCCGAGCGGGATCAGTTGCAGTTCCGGTTGGCTGAACTGGAAGCTGAACTTGCCTTGCTGCGGAGCTCGTCACCGGACTGATCGAGGTCGCCGTAAGGCCGGCGCGATACTCGCGAGAGTGATCGCGCGATGAGGGTCCCCCAGACTGGCCGGAGCGAGGGGCAACCTGGACCAGCGATTCAGGTGACGGGCGGGCTGTTCAGGCGTATCCGCCTGCCCCGGCAAGCTATCGGGCATATCCTGTCAGCCTGGCGCGATTTCTTCCACTGCCAGGGACAGGCCAGACTGAGTGGCTTCGTGGTCGGCACCATGCAGCACCTGGTCTGCCCAAGGCAGATCCAAGCCATGTCATGGCGAGCCAGGTCTTGTGTATGACCGGGCCGCCTTCTTGCGCATCCGCCGGTCAATTTTCCTGGCTGGAAGATCAGATAAATATAATGCAATGTATTGTTTTAAAATAGTTCTGTTTTGTAACGGAGAATAGCAGTGAGTACACCCACGATTCCCTACGAGCAGATCAAGGACGAACTGGTCGAGGCTTTCGATTTCTTCAATCGGGAGTTGTTCGACGGAGCCGTTCCCCGTTGCATGATTTCCTACAGTCCTTGTCGCGGACGCAACGGTCATTACGCGAGAAAAAATCTCTTGTATGCACCGGCTCCGGAGGGTGAGGCCTTGCAGGTCGACGAGATATCCCTGAATCCGAACATGATCGTGCTGCGACCCTTGCAGGCGACGTTGTCGACCATGGTTCACCAGATGGCCCGAGCTTGGCGGGGGCGGATCAAGGACGAGGAAGTCCGCCTGCAGGCGCTCGATGCTCACCGCGATCCGCCTCGTCATTGGCTGGATGAACTGGAGAAAGATGACGATGAGGCTGGGCCGGACGAGGAGGCTGTGCTTGATCTGGACGATGAGCCGGCCATGCGAAGTTATGTCGATGACGGCTATCATGATCGCCTGCTGGCGGACCAGATGATCCGTATCGGATTGCTGCCCTGCGCCGAAGGTATTCCCGGTCAACGACAGACCGGCAGAAGAATAGGGCATGCCATCATTATTGGCGGGGCCTTTGACCAGGCCTGCGGCAAGCTGCTGGCCACCGGCTTTGCTTTCAGCTGGATCGGCCGCCGGATTGCGGCCTTGCCTGATCCGGGCCATTTGCCCATGCCAGCCGATCTCGGACTGAAGGAGGCGGCACCGCAGTACTGGAGCCCAGATGACACCGAGTTGATGCCGGCCCGTCAACGTGCTCAGGGCAGCCGTCGCGAGGCCTTGAACGTGGTGCGTCGTCAGGCGGGCAAGGCCTTCAGTCAGCAGGGCGTGCCGGAAGAGCGCTACAACCGGGTAGTCCATCATCTTGATGTCAGTTCGTCGGTGAAGGGGCCCAGTTCCCGTCACCGCAAGCAGTGCCCGGGATGCAGAAAGATCTGCTCAGCGCCGGCTGATTTCGAACTGATCTGCACCACGTGTCGTCGACCATTGGTCGATCTGGACCCAGACAGTTCTCCTCGGCTGCGTCGACTGCGTGACGTACAGCGTTATGAAATCGGGCCGCTGCAGGAAAATGGAGAAGTCAGCCTGAAGCGTATCGACCCCGACCGGCGAGGGCGGCCACGCAAGAGCTGAACGAGCCGGATCACGAGTGGACGGCACGCCCGCACTGCGGGAGTGGAGCGAGGCTCAGGCACTCAGGGTTTGACGTCGACCGAGACGGTATCCCTCTGCATGGCAGCCAGATCCCTTGACGCGCGGCCGCCTGAGTTACCGGCCTGGTGATGCGACTGCAAGGCGGTCTTCATGATGATCAGAAAACGACAAACAACGATGTGCCGAAGGGGGAGGGCGCCTGATTCACTGAATACTCGATACGCTATGTTCGTTACAATTCGGGCAGTTCCATGACGAGATCGACCGCAGCATGAGCAACGAGGCATTTTTTCCCATCGGCACGCCCGGACAGCCGTGGGGGAGCGAAGAAAAGGCACGGTGGTTGGCGACCCAGACGCGCAAGCGCAGCTATCACGATGAGGTGGTACGCGAAATCGACGACTTGCGGACCGATTTCGAGGTGAGCGAATATGGCCGACACACCTATGGCCATGATATCTATCCTCTTTATGCTGTGCGAAGCAAGTCCTGGAATCAGGCGCTGCCAACCGTGCTTGTGACGGGCGGCGTCCATGGATATGAAACCAGTGGCGTTCATGGTGCGCTGCAGTTTCTGAAAACACGGGCAGGGGGCTTTGCCGATCGCGCGAATCTGCTGGTGGTGCCTTGCGTCAGCCCCTGGGGCTATGAACACATCCAGCGCTGGAATCCCGATGCCATCGATCCGAACCGTTCATTCCGCGAAGACAGCCCGGCCGCTGAATCGGCAGCCTTGTGGGCGTTGACCGAACCGTTGCGCGGCGACTGCCTGATGCATATCGATCTGCACGAAACCACCGATACCGACGATTCCGAATTCCGGCCGGCGCTGGCCGCGCGTGATGGCAAGCCCTTGCCGCCAGGTGGTATTCCCGACGGGTTTTACCTGGTCGATGACAGCGAGCATCCGCAGCGCGACTTCCAGCAGGCGATCATCGCCGCCGTGCAGGCCGTGACCCATATCGCACCGGCCGATGCGGACGGCATGATCATCGGCAGCCCGGTGGTAGCACCCGGTGTTATCGAATATCCCGTCAAGCAGCTGGGCCTGTGCGCAGGCATTACCCATGCCCGATTCGTGACCACCACCGAAGTCTATCCGGATAGCCCCAAAGCCACGCCGCAGCAATGCAACGATGCCCAGGTCGCCGCGATTTGCGCGGCCATCAATCACGCGCTGGCCCAAGCATAAGTCTGTACATCAAAGATTGTCCCGCACACGGACGTGCGGATTATGACGATGTAGTTTGCAGGAAAAAACAGTTTGCGATGCCATCCGGATCGCGCAGCTGCTTGATGGAGCAGGGCAAATGTGGGCGCAACAGGCGGTTGTGTCCGTAAGTTGTTCTTATCATGGGCCGATAATGGGGTAGAACCCCCTCAAAACTGCCAGCTGCGGAGCAATAAACAACGAGGGCACCATGGGCGCCCTCGTTGACTAATTCAGATGCACGAGATCGATGGAGTAATTCGCTTTCTCGCCTCGATGATCGCGCAATATCTCGAGGTGTGCCGCATGTGGTGATTGGAAGGTGAGTGTTACCTGGGCATCCTGCGAGGGTAGCGAGGCATACTTCCCGTCCCCGGTCTTTGCCACCACCACGGCGCCCCCGGTGGCATTCGCAAGATCGCGAGGCGGGATGACCTTGAGCTGGTCGCCATCGGTCTTTTGAATCACCGTTATCATCGCGTCACCTGCCTCGACGGGTATCCCGCGCATGGCCCAACGACCCAACAGCGACTGAGATGTCATCTCAGCTCCCATGGCGACCTGTGCGACCAGGCACATCCAGAGGCAGGCGACGGCCAATACGATCCGGGGAGCGATACGTGCCGACGATCGCGAAGCTTTCGCGGGATGCCACATGATCATGAATACATCTCCTTATGATTGTCCCTGAGCCCTGGCACGAACGAATTGCGATGTCGAAGCGAAATTCGTCCTGGGTACTACAGTGCATCCTAAAAGGGCGATGATGCCGGGTTCAGAGGACGATATCTCACTGCATATGATGATTGCAAAGCAACATGCGCAATGCCCATACGGCATATGACAGCTGACACCGCATACTCCTGCATTCAATGCTGGACTTGCCCGACTCTCATAGACATTTCGGCCCTATGATTGGACTTGCCCGGCTCTCATAGACACTTCGGCCCTATGATTTGAGCATAGGAGGAAGTGCCATGAGCAACCAGAGATTTACCCCGGAATTTAAAGACGAGGCCGTTCGGCAAGTCATCGAGCGCGGCTATTCAGTGGCCGAAGTATCCGAGCGGCTCGGCGTGTCGGCCCACAGCCTTTACAAGTGGATCAAGGCTGCAAAACCGGATGATTCGGAGCAGCGTGTCAACGTCAGCGGCGCACGCTTTGGTATGGCCGGCCGGATGCCGCCATGTAATCGCAGGATGCCGAAGATTGATGCGGGAAACTTCCCCACCACTCGCCCAAATTCGCTTTGAAACTCACCTTTCTGCCAGCGATCCCATAGTTCAGCCTTTTGCGCGTTGGTTAAGCCCGGTCTTCCCAGTGTGGCCATTGGTCACCTCTCGACGGTTAAGCCGAATATTCAGGTGTTGCAACGACCAATTGGACCCACCGCCAGGTACTTTGCTCAGCAGCCCGAGTGAAGTACCGGTTTATCAACGAGCATAGGGACACCTACCGCGTGGCCACGATGTGTCGCGTGCCAGGCGCTTCGCGCAGCGGCTTTTATGCGTGGTTGCACAAAACCCATGTCTGAAGGCATCGTGTGGCCCAGATCATGCGTGCGCACAAGATCAAGGCGTTACGGTGATACAAAGCACCACGCCACATCGCAGGCCGGCCCTCGATCATTGCGCCCAATCATCTCAATCGGGCCTTTACCGTCGAGCGGCCGGATCAAGTATGGGTGACGGATATTACCTATATCCGGACGTGGCAGGGCTGGCTTTATCTGGCGGTCGTAGTGGATCTCTATGCCCGCAAGATCGTGGGGTGGTCAATGAAGCCGACGCTGGCGCGCGAGATCGTTCTGGACGCCTTGTTCATGGCCGTGCTCCGACGCAATCCTCAGCAACGCGTTCTCGTTCATTCCGACCAGGGGACACAGTTTGGCAGCGATGACTGGCGGCGCTTCTGCCGAGAACACAACCTGCAGCCCAGTATGAGCCGACGTGGCAATTGCTGGGACAATGCCATCGTGGGTCCTTCTTCAGCAGCTTGAAGAAGGAACGTATCCGCAAGCCCGTTTATAAAACCCGCGATCTCGCCCGTGCCGATATCTTCGACTACATCGAGGTCTTCTGCAATGGAACCCGTTGTCATAGCCACATCCGCGGCGTCAGTCCCGAGGCCTTTGAACAGGCTTTTTGTGAGGGTGCGGAGTGTCTAAGAGCAGGGTAAGTCCAACTTAAGATGCAATAACCTACGTTTTCATTTTTTCAATCTGTCTCGGGATCTTCGATTGCAAACGATGATTGCGGGATTTATTCTCAAGCTTCCTCGATAGCTCCGGAACCACTTCGAAAACAAGGCATCATCATGAGGGTAATGTGGTTCACAGGAGGAGTGGATAATCTTGCAGGCACGATTTTATGTGGGTTTCAGATTATTTTGACCCGGGGGTGAGATGAATATTGTCAGAAAGTTGGTGCCATGGCTTGGCTTGTTCGTTGGAGGCCTCACATGCACCGCATCATGCGTGGAGACAATCCCGACATCAGCTGATCATCAAGGGGCGGGGGCGATAGCTGAGGCTATGCTTGCCCAAAGCAAAGTTGCGATGGGAGGATGGGCGTGGGACAAAATCTGCAGGATAAAGGTGCAAGAAGATGTTCACGTCGCCCAATTAGCGGGCACGATGGAATACTTGACCGATCTCTGCGCCAAGCGCATGGCAGGCAGTGCTCATGTTGGGCCGTTTCAACAGGCTATGGGTTACGATGGCCAAAGCTATTGGCATAGCAGTAATGGCAATCACCTTGTAGTGCATAAACCACCGACACCTTCCGAAGTAACTCAGCTTTACCAGAATTTCAGTGCATGGTGGTATCCAAAGCGTTGGCCAGCCAAGATTGTTGCCGCCGGACGAGTCAGCAGACAGGGCAAGACATTTGATATAATACATATTATACCCAAAGGAGGGGTGGCTCTAGACTTGTGGATTGATGCCAAGTCCCACCTTATCGCTCAACTGGTTACTACTGAGGACAAAGACAAGATCACCACTCAATGGGATGATTATCGTGACGTACAGGGCATACAACTCCCTTTCCGTACATTGAGTATTCCGAGTGGGCAGCAGGCCAGGCAGCTGTCCCAAGTCATACAGGTTCATCTGAATACCAGTGTGACTCAGAAAAATTTTGATACTCCTGTTCTGCATACGGCACTATCCTTGCCTGCCGGCGCTGACCAAGTCAGCTTGCCATTTGAATTTGAACATGGATATATCTATCTGCCAGTCACCATACAGGGTCAGCACTTTCGCTTCATGCTGGATAGCGGTGGGACCAACGTGCTATCGGAACGGGTGACCAAGGAGTTAGGACTTGCCAGCCAGGGGCAAGCGACCGGGATGGGCCTAGGCTCCGGACATGTTGCTCAAGCATTTACAACAGTCAAGCACATTTCTCTAGGCCATCAATTGAGTTTTGACAATCAGACCTTTGCTGTTCAGCCCATGCTGGATGCAGACGGCGCGATCGGTGGATTGGAGCTGTTCAACGGTTATGTGGCCAGCATTGATTATGCAGCAAGGAAAGTCATTCTGATCCGCTCGGCGGCCTTTCATCCGGACCCCACGGCTATTCGCCTGCCTCTGCATGATGTTCATCAGCTGCCAGCCGTTTGGGCATCGGTAGGTGGTATTGGTGGTTGGTTCGTGCTTGACACTGGATTCAATGATTTGATGGATCTGCTTGCGCCATTTTCTCGAGAGCATAATCTATATCGACTGTTTCATGCTGAGCAAGGGAAGGGCAAGATCCATGGCTACGATGGAGTCATCCAGGACCTTGTCGCGCATAATCAACCATTCGAATTGGGTCCGATTCATGCGCAGCTTCCTGAATTTACGCTTGGTACTGACACCAAGGGGATGAATGGCATGGAGGGTGTGGCAGGCTTTATAGGAAGCGGTGTACTAAAGCATCTGGTAACTACATTCGATGATTCCGATCAGGTGGTGTATTTAAAGCCCTCCAGGTACTGAGTGCACTGCCCCAACTTGAGCATCCAATCGCCAGCCTCACGGCTTAGCCCGTTCGAAGACCTTGAGACGGATGCCATCCGGACCACCGTAACTGCCTGACGGAGCAGGGTACGCATTTCCTGTTTCTAGGAGTATTTGCAGGATCATTGCCAACAATGGTGATGGTGTTTGCAATGCATCTACACCGCCCGAGAAGACCCCCGAGCAGAGAGTAATTGGGCAGGGTGGTTTGACGGCATTGCAGTAGCCCTGTCGCCAGTCAATATCCGTTACGTCACATTTACCCTCAGGCGGTAACACTTTTGATCAGGTAGGCATTGATGATTTGTGAAGCGCTATGGCAACCCGAGGCCTCATCTTTGTTTTGGGGCGCGTCACAGCATCGGCCTGGACCGAGCCTGGGCGGTCATAATCGAGCTGCCAGAACCTGGCGCGCTCGATGGTCAAGAAGAACAGATCCAGTAGCTCGAACCGAAACGGCTTGCCAGCTGGCGCATAGATCGCATCTTCGCGGATGTACCTGCCTTTCCAGCGATCAAGCAGTGCGCCCAGCTAGCCACAACGATGCAGCCGCAGCAGGCGAAGCACAGACCACGGCACACGACGCGTGCCAGATATCCAGTGCTGGACGGTGCACAGGGTGACGCCGAGATAGTCGGCGCAACGCTGCGGACTCAGAAAGCAACTGTGCAGCAGACCCTTGAAGCCGGACGCATCCAACATCCATGCGGGTCTGGATCCCGCGGCGGCGACGACGGCGCGGAGCTGGCTTACTGGCCTCACATCCCACTTCGCATAATGTATATTATGTAAAATATGAAGTCTGGTCTAATGGGGCCTGTGAACGCGACACCATGAACCTTGTTCTGGATTCGATGGACCGCAGCCGCTGACAGTTATGACTTTGCTTTGTAGCCATGATCGTATTTGTTGTTATGTAACGCATATGAGTCAGCTTGATGACCGGAACAGCTGTCAGCTGTTCCGGTGCTTGGCCAGCTTGCCGAACCGTCCTTGTCCGGCGCGTTTGGCCAGTGGCCGTTCCGCGTACCTGGCCACCATCCGGCCATCACGCCAGCCGCCCATTTGCTGGGCTTCCTCCGTGGTGCCACCACTTTCGATCAGATCCTGAGTTGCACCCACGCGTGTCGAGTGACCGCTGAATGTCGGTGATTCGATACCGATCAGTCGCGCGGCGCGCTTGTAGATCACGCCGATTTCCCGTGTGGTCAAGGTTGGCCAGATCAGACGTTCGGTGGCATCGCTGGACTGGATGGGTTGATGATCAGCGTTATGCTCGAGCACACGATGAAATGCGAATGGTGAAGGACCGGCCACGGCTTGCCACGCTTCCAGGTCGGCCATGGTTTCGGGCCGCAGATAGCGCAGCTGTCCTTGGCCAAGCTGGTCAGTCTTGGACTTCCCCACCCGGTAGGCACCGCTGCCGTCCGGATCGCGGAAGATACGGTCCCAGCGTATGGCGACCAATTCGGCCGATCGCATGGCCAGATCATAGGCCGCGTTGATCAAGGCGGCATCACGCAAGGCGCGTCGGCGTTGTGCCTCGACCACTGCAGCCTGGTCTTCCGGCTTGGCATGGCGGGCCGGAAGATCCAGATCCGGATCACGCAGCATGGCGACCATCTGCTCGACCTGATCAAGGCCGAGGCCGGTCGCCTGTTTCTGCTCGCCATGAAGGCGGTCTCGCAGCAGGTCCCGCCAATAATCCCGGGCAAGTTCCGAGGCCATCGGATCGGGGCAGCCATAGCGACGGTTGACTTCGGTAATGGCCCAGACATGATGCTCGATGGTGGCTTTCTTGCGCTCGCCGGCGACAAGCATGTCTATAAATCTTTTAAGATCAATGAATTCAGTCGGCAATACTGTAGCGCCGGTATGCATGCAGAACGCCAGCCAGTTCAGCCAGTCCGAAGCCAGTCCTCGGCGGCTGTTGGGCGCCAGCCCGGTGATGCCCAGCTCTGCACGCTCGGCGACATATCCGGCGGCAACGGCTCGCTGACTGTCATCAAGCTCGAAGCGCAGCCGCCGGCCTGTCGGCATCGCAATACTGGCAGGCACGCCCGGCTTCGGTTGTTCGGCCAACGTGGCCAGATCGCTGACCGTCACCGTAGCGTCGTGGCCTGGATGACTGGCGGCAGATTGCTTGCGCAATTGATCAAGCAGGCGCCGCTCCTCTGAAAATGCCAATGCCGGGTAACGCGGCGCCTTGGGCTCCACGAGCTTGCGCGGCCGGCCGCGAGGTCGTTTCGGGGGATTGCTGCTGTCGTTCATCGGGACTCGGTATGGAAGAGCATGTCACTCCCCTGCTCCTGTTCCGCGACCTCTGGACGGCAGGGCGGGCACGATAACGACATGTTGACGGCAGGGGACTGTTTTTATGGTATTTTACCATAAATATACCAATCTGATAACTGCCATTGTCAGATGATGATAAATTGGATGAAAGGATGGATTCTGCTGTGTTGGATTCGTCGCAATGCCTCGTCTTGCGATCATCTAGCCGCCGATTGCAGCCCCTCTGCAATGCGCAGATCTGACAAGGACTTCGGGCCTGTCTTGTCCTTGGCAAGCCGCTCTTGCTGTCAGTCAGCGACAGGTCTGCACCCCACCCGGCTTGTTCGGGATCCTGCTCGTAGATTCGCGATCAGCTGACCGGGATGGTCCACGCCGACGGCCATCACCTCTCCGTCGAGCAAGGTGATCAGTACATTAGGTGCACCCAGTCCAGCGTATCGGCTGATCTGACCATGCAAGTCACGGAAATCGGCAGGCTTCACATCGACGATCTGCTCCCTGTCAATGCAGCGGTCTGTCAACAATCCATATCTGAGATACAGATGCTGATCATCCACGGAAACAGGCCGGATACTGGCGGCACGGTATTCTGCCCACAGCCAAAGTGACCCCATCAAGGATGCCGCTGTGGTGATATCAGCTACCGCAGGATGCCGATGATGCAGTATCAAATGGATGATCGGCATGGGAATCAGGTTGATGAAGGCCCAGGCACGCCAACAGCTGGCATTGCCGCCCTGCTCCCCCGTTCCGAAATGGGTGCTGCCGGCAAAAGAGTTCGTGTCGGGTTTGCGGGTCAAAAGCGCATAAATCCAGAACCTGCGTTCCCAGCCTTGCACCGCATGCAACCATCTGCCTTTGGCACCTGGCTCAGTCTGAGCTTGAATCAGTGCCGCTTCAGGATTTGCAGCATGCCTGGCCTGCCATACCTTGATCACCATAATCAGTTGGTAGATCAGAAAAAGAACGGTGGCAATACGTAACGGCAAAGGCCCTGCTCCATGAAATCAACAGCGAAGTGCTCTCCGTATGGCGATGCTTCGCCTTGGGTCTGTTGTGATGATACCGGCTGCTGTCGGAATGGCCGAAGTGGACGACAATGCAATCTGCCACGAAGATAATGATCACCCTCGTGCCAGATAGTCAATCCGGCATGCCGCCAGGTATTGGCCGGCTGGGATTTTGACTCGACGGCGAGATGATGGCGCCAGCCATCTCAGCCTTGCCATGCCATGTCTTTACCAGACGTCCCGTTATTGGTAGCTCGTTCAGCCGCAGGTCGAGGTGAGCTCAAATCTGCGGCATCCATGCTCCCAGTTGCTGGGCAGAGGCCTATTCATCGTGCAGTTTCATAGACACTATCGATTTATGCCCCCTAATGCGTATCGGTCGAGCTGGCTATAGTGACTTGGCTGCCGCAGTACGGTGCATGCCGACGCAACGCCTGCCGGGCATCACCTCGCATCATGTCGGAGTGGCATGCCTTTTGGCTATGGACATAAATCGGCGGCCTATAGGAAACCTCTATTAACCCTGAATTCTCGCATCCGGCTTCATGCAACCCATTGATTCAATGATGCAGGTGGCGGTGCCTGATGAGTTTTTTCGAGGTTCCCTATACACCATCTATTGAGAGGATGATTATGACCCACCATATCCCAGCCGTGACACTGAACAACGGAATCAAGATGCCGATTCTTGGTTTCGGCGTGTTTCAATTGCCGGAACCGGCTGAATGCGAGCGGGCTGTTCACGAGGCCATCGATGTCGGTTACCGCCTGCTCGACACGGCCACCTCCTATGGCAACGAGGAAGCTGTGGGAGCCGCTATCCGCCATCACGGCATTGAACGCGGCGAACTGTTTCTCACGACCAAGCTCTGGCTTCAGGACGCTAGTTATGAAGGCGCCATGGCGGCCTTCGAGCGCTCGCTCAACAAGCTGCAGGTCGATTATCTGGACCTCTGGCTGATTCACCAGCCTTACGGTGACGTTTATGGCGCGTGGCGCGCCATGCAGGAGCTATACAAGGCCGGCAGGATCCGCTCGATCGGCGTAAGCAACTTCTATCCGGATCGTTTGCTTGATTTCGTCCTGCACAATGAAATCACGCCGGCCGTCAACCAGATCGAAGTGCATCCCTTCCATCAGCAGGAGGAGGCGCGGCACTTGCTCCGTGACTGCAAAGTGCAGCCTGAAGCCTGGGGACCGTTTGCCGAAGGAAAGAACGGCTTGTTCAGCAATGAAGTCTTGCAGTCCATCGGTGACAAGTACGGCAAAAGCATCGCCCAGGTCGTACTTCGGTGGCTGATTCAGCGCGACATCGTGGCCATTCCGAAATCCGTGCGCAAAGATCGCATGGCCGAAAACTTCGATGTATTCGATTTCGAACTGGATGCTGCTGATGTCGCAAAGATTCATACGCTGGACACGAAAGCCAGCAGTTTCTTCGATCACCGCGACCCGGCCATGGTGAAGTGGTTGGGCATGCGCAAGCTATGATCCGAAGCACCTCGACTGGATAGAGATGATCCGACTCAGCTCGAATCTCAAGGTTCCATCGTCGCCAACCTGAGTGAGCTCGTCAGACTGCCGGCATCTCAGCCTGTTGCAGATGTCCTGCACAATGGCATCGAGCCAGCCCGGTGCCGCCGAGAAGCTTGAAGCCGGCAACGAAATGTCTGTCAGCATGAATGGCTGACAGGCCTGGCCACTGCTGTTCTGCGTATGGGCTGGCAAAGCGGACGGGTGTCTGACTTCCCCGTTGAAGCAGGAGACGGAGATCAGTACGTCAGCAGCATGTCAGGGACGACGACGAGGCAACAGGTAGCGCAGCACGGTATCAGCCAGCCGTCCATAGGGTGGCCGCAGAAAGGCCGGCAGATTCCAGCGCCCTTGTTTGAAGATGCCCTTGGCATGGCTCATGGATCGAAAGCCTTCGATGCCGTGACAGGCCCCCATGCCGCTGGGGCCGATGCCGCCGAAGGGCAAGTCGTGCTGGGCGACATGCAGCAAGGTATGGTTGATGCCGACATTTCCTGAGGTGGTCCGGCTCAGAAGCTGTCTGCACGCCTCATCCTGCGTACCGAAATAGTACAAGGCCAAGGGCCGTGGTCTGGCATTGATATGGGCGATCACTTCGGCCATGGTCCGATAGGGATGTACCAGCAGAATCGGCCCGAAGATTTCTTGCTGCATGATCGCCATCCCGTCATCGGCACCGATGACCAGGGTCGGAGCCATGCAGCGCTCGCGCTGCCCTGCCCGCTCCGGATGCAGTCCGCTTTCAATGATTTGTGCACCGTGCCGACGTGCATCTGCCAGCAGCCCCTGCAGACGCTGATGATGCTTTTCACTGATGATGCTGGCGCAGTCCTTTCCGGCCGGACCTTCCGGATATGCCGAGCGGACACTGGCGTCGTACTGGCGGACAAATGCGGCCATGTCATCCTGATGGACCAAGGCGTAATCGGGAGCCACGCAGGTCTGGCCGCTGTTGGACAGCTTGCCGAACACGATACTGTCCAGTGTCCGGGCATTCACATGCCCGCGGGCAACCACTACCGGGCTCTTGCCGCCCAGTTCCAGGGTTAGTGGCACCAGATGCCCGGCGGCGGCACGCATGACCTGATGTCCGACGGCTGTGCTGCCGGTAAACAGCAGATGATCGAACGGCAAGGCGCTGAATGCGGCTCCCGTATCAGCGTCTCCGGTCACGACGGCCACCTCGGTTTCTTCAAAACAATCGGCCAGCAAGCTTTGCAGCACGATATTGGTCTGTGGCGTGAATTCCGAGGGCTTGAGCATGACCCGGTTACCTGCCGCCACGGCCGTGGCCAATGGAATCAGTGCCAGCGAGACGGGATAATTCCAGGGCACCATGATGCCGACCACACCTTTGGGCTGGTACTCGACCCAGGCATGGCCGCTGCGATAGGTCAGCGCCACCTGCCGGCGTTGCGGTCGCATGAATGCCGGCAGGTGGCGGCGCAGATAATCGATGGCCTGAACCACGCCCACCAGTTCCAGCAACGCGGTTTCATGCCGGGAACGATACCCGAAGTCGGTGCTGACGGCATCTTCCAGCGCCTGGCGACGGAGCAGTACAGCCTCACGCAGACGCGAGAGTGCCTGGCGACGTTGCGACAGCGTCGGCGGGCCCTGCTGCAGCCAGCTGCGACGCTGCTTTTCCAGCAGGGTCATCATGCTTTTTCACCGTGACTGGCCATGATCTTAGACACAGGACAGCGCGTGGAAGGACCCTCTGTCAAGGCCGGGACTGATTCCCTGATGATCCTCCGTTTGATCCGGCTCAGGACAAGTTGACGGCGGCAGAGGATAATCACAGCCTCGCCCACGCCGGCACGGGGACGAATGCAGGCGCCACCTGTGCGTTGTCGTCGGCGTCAGTCCCATGCCTTCACCCGCTTGCAGGACTTCCGTAGATGAAACGCCATATTGCCCAGATCGCCTTGCTGGTCGCCGATCACGACGAGGCTATTGCCTGGTATGCCCGCGCCCTGGGCTTCGCGGTCGTCGAAGATATTTCATTCACTGCCGACCGTCGCTGGGTAGTGCTGGCACCGAGTGCCGACAGCGAAACCCGCTTGCTGTTGGTCAAGGCGACCACCGATGCGGAACGCGAGCAGATCGGGAATCAGGCCGGAGGTCGGGTACTGCTGTTCCTGCATACCGACAACTTTGAGCGCGATCATGCCCGGATGTTGTCCGAGGGGGTACATTTTCGCGAATCCCCCCGCCACGAAGCCTATGGCACCGTAGCTGTCTTCGAGGACATCTGCGGCAATGCCTGGGATCTGCTGCAACCGGCTTGATCGATCGCCGGATTGCCAGGCCCTCCGGGACGGGGTTTAGTTCTGCGATGCCCGTCGCGGGTCCATCGCGAAATAGTGCCGTCTTGACCAGCGGCACCGTTGGGGACATCTGGCTGCGCCATTGCCCTGCACTTCCATTGCAATGCCGCCGATATGGTCAGGTCGGTGCCATCTGAAATGAGCCGGCTGTCAGCCGGCTCCATAAATCATGATTTGCAGACTCAGCCCGCTTCGATAAAGCGCTCGGCATCATCGATAAAGGCTTTCTCGCCGATCGGGGCTTCGTTGGAACCAAACGGCATCTGTGCGCGCAGCCTCCAATGGGCGGGAATATTCCATTCGGCAGCCGCGGCAGCATCAACGACCGGGCTGTAGTGCTGCAGGCTTGCACCGAGACCGGCTTCGCGCAGAGCGACCCATACCGCGAACTGGGCCATGCCGCTGGACTGTTCCGACCAGATCGGGAAGTTGTCGGCATAGAGCGCGAACTTTTCCTGCAGGCCCTTCACGACATTCTGGTCTTCGTAGAACAGGATGGTGCCTAGTCCGGCCGCAAAGCTGTCGAGCTTGGCGGAGGTCGCGACCAGTGCCTCGGCCGAGATCAGCTTGGCCAGCTCCTGCTTGACAAGGCCCCAGAACTTGATGCTCTGCTCACCGTACAGGATCACGGCCCGCGAGCTCTGTGAATTGAACGAGGAAGGTGCCTGCTTGATCACATTCTTGATAAGTGCCGAGGTGGCGGCCTTGTCGATGGCGGCATTGCGACCCAAGGCATACTGGGTGCGGCGCTGGGTGATGAGCTCGAGCAATTGGCTGGACATGGGCATGGTTCCTTGCAGGATGGACGACGGGATCGCGCATGACCGGGGTCTTGGCGATATGAATCAAGCATAGTCCGCACTTCGCTCCAATTCAGCCAGCGTACCGGGATCAGCTTGTTTCCAGCGGGAAACAATCGGGACACATCAAGGCCGGATCTGGCAAGTCGCCTCCGCGTCAGCGTCGAATTTCCAGTTGTTCCAGCACTTGCCCACGGGTTTCAATGCCATAGCCCCATACCGCCACGGCGGCGAGCAGTGGCACCAGCGCCAGTCCGTAGAAGGCCGGTCCCAGATGCCCGTGCTGCATGGCTCCGGAGATCACCAGCGGCGCGCCCAGCGAAGCTATTTTCAGCCAGGCGCCACCCAGACCGGCGCCGATGGCACGGATGCTGGTGGGATATTGCTCGGGGGTGTAGACATAGGCGGTAAGAAAGCCGCAGGACATCAGCCCCAGCGCCAAGGCACAGAGGCCAGCGACCAGATAGACGGATTCGTGCCGGAACAGTCCGGCCAGCACCAGACTGAGCGTACAGCCCAGAAAGGAGTGGACGATGACCGGCTTGCGCCCCACGGCATCCACCAGCAAGGCCGAGGCCAGCGAGCCGAGCAGGCTGCTGACCGATCCGGCCACCGCCAGATTCAATGCCAGTCGCAAGGGGGCGTGATAGACCTCTCGATAAATTGTCGGCAGCCAGGACGACAGGCCATATTGCAACACTCCGCAGGTGATCCAGATGGTAGCCACCACCAAGGTCCGCCGGAGATAGTCAGGTCTGAACAGGTCGCGCGCCCGGCGTGAGACCTGAGTATCCAGCAGATGCTGAAAGCTCGCGACTCTGGCGGGATCCAAGGCGACCGGCTCGGCCTCCGCCACCGCGCGCTCCAGCCGCGTCAAGGCCTGGCCGGCTTCCGCCAGGCGCCCGCGGCCGGCCAGCCAGCGCGGCGATTCCGGTACCAGCCACGGCAGGCTGACGGCGATCAGCAGCGGCAGACCACCCACCCAGTACATGCTGTGCCAGCCATACGTCGGCACCAGCCAGGTGCTCAACGCCATGGAACTCAGCAGGCCCAGCGGGAAAATGGTTTCATACATCAGGACAAAACGGCCACGGCCTTCGGCACGGATGATTTCATTGATATAGCTGGCCGCCACCGGCAATTCGCCGCCCAGTCCAATGCCCTGAAGAAAGCGCAGCAGCATGAACAAGCCGTAATGATCAGTCAGGGCACAGCCGATGCTGAGCAGCCCGGTCAGTCCGGAGCTGAGCGTGATGGCTCTGATCCGGCCCCAGCGCTCGGCCAGCAGCGGAAACAGCAAAGCTCCTATCAGCTGCCCGCCGGCGCCGGCTGACAGCAGAAAACCAATCTGCCAGGGCGTCAGCGACCATTGCCGGATCAGCAGGGGCAGAACCGCGGCAATCGAGATGACATCGAAACCGTCAAAGAAAGTTGCGGCGCCCACCATGATGCGGGCCCGAATCTGCATCGGGGTCCCGGTCAGCTGTTCCAGCCGGGCAATCACGGCACCGTGGACGGGAACGGCGGTGGTGCCCGCCGGCGGCTTGGCGGCGGGCGGCGGCCCGCTGGCTTGATTGCTCATGTCCATTCCTCGTTCGGACGGTGTCGCGACCGGAACAACGACGATTTGATCGGAGCATGGCCAGTCCCTCGCCGGGGCCGGCCTCAGCCTGGCTCGATATCCGTCATGAACCGCGCGGCAGGCGCGGCGGCATGCACCTGTCGGCGGGTATGGCCGTCCAGTCCCCCATCAATCGCCCATTCGGCAAACACTGTCGGACCGGGCTCCACCTCGCGGGCCTGCCAGGCACCGGTCAGTACATCTTCGTCAGCGTAGTACTCGATCAGACCACCGGCGGGGTTTCTGAAATACCAGAAATACGCCGAGGAAATCGGGTGTCGGCCCGGCCCCAACTGGGTGGTCCAGCCCTTCCGGCTGATATGCAGGCCGCCGCCGAAGACTTCGTGGATATCGCGCACCGTGAAGGCGACATGGTTGAGTCCGCGCCGGCCATCCGGCAACGGAAGCAGGAACAGATCATGATGACCGCCTTGCGCTGCCGCCCGCAGAAAGGTTCCACGTTGGCCGGTATAACGATCGGATACGACGAAGCCCAGGCGATCCCGATAGAAGGCAACCTGTTCCTCAAGACATCGCGTGAAGAACACCACGTGGCCGATCTCGATCGGCTCGGCCCGCGCATAGACCGGGCTGGCGCGATCGATCCGTTGTGGCCGTCCCCAGACATTGGCCGGCGAACCGGTGATATCCAGCGCGCGACGCCGGCTCGGCTCGATGCGGATCGCCAGACCATTGGTATCCAGACAACCGACGGCCAAGGGTTCACGATAGAAGCCCGGCTGCTCCCTCAATCGGTGGGCCAGCGACTCCAGTTCGGCCGGACCGGCGACACCCCAGGTCACCTCGCGCAAGGTCGGGCCCGGCTCGATGGCCTCGGGCAAATGCGGGTCGGTGATGTCCGCCAGTACCACCGTGGCGCCGTTCAAGGTCTCATAGCGATAGCGGTCGTCGCTGGAGGGGAGTTCGCGCAACCCCCAGTCAAGCAGGAAACGGCGACATTCCTCCAGGTCGGTGACGCCGTAGGTGATTTGTTCGATGCCAAGCACGCTCATGATCTTTCCCCTTCAATCCGCCCAGGCCAGAGGCGCGGCATTCAGGCCCAGAAAAATGCTTTTCTGCTGTTGATAGCCGCGCATGTTCTCGCGTCCCTTTTCCAGACCCAGTCCGCTGTCTTTCCAGCCGCCGAAGGGCGTCGAGATGGAGAATTGCTTGTAGGTATTGATCCAGACGGTGCCGGCCTGCAAGGCGACGGCCAGCCGCCAGGCGCGTTGATAGTCGCGGCTCCAGATACCGGCGGCCAGGCCGAAGACGCTGTCATTGGCGATCGCCAGCAACTCGTTATCGTCCTCGAAGGGCAGAATCGCCAGCACCGGGCCAAAGACCTCCTGCCTGCACAGCGCGGACTGGTTGTCCAGACCGGCGAATACCGTAGGGGGATAAAAATAACCATGCGCGAGGCTCCCGCCTTGCGGTCGTTGCCCACCGCAAAGCAGCTCTCCCCCTTCTGCCAGTGCCTCGGCGACATGTTGCTCGACCGAGGCCCGGTGCGCCTCGCTGATCAAGGGCCCCAGCTGGGTGCGCTCATCGGCCGGGTCACCCATCCTCAACTGCCCTGCCCGCCGGATCAGCCGGCCCACGAAGTCCTGCCGGACGGACCGCTGGACCAGCAGGCGGGAACCGGCGATGCAGGACTGTCCGGACGAGCCGAAGATGCCGTACAGCACGCCGTTGACGGCATGATCCAGATCCGCATCTTCCAGTACGATGGTCGGGGATTTTCCGCCCAGTTCCAGCGAGGCCGGAATCAGCCGTTCAGCGGCAATCCGGGCGATGCCGCGGCCGACCTCGGTACCGCCGGTAAACGTCACCTTGCGGACCAGAGGATGTCTGACCAAGGCATCACCGATCAGCGATCCGCGGCCCGGAACGACCGATACCACCCCTGGCGGCACACCCGCCTGCTCGCACAGACGAGCCAGAGCCAGCGACACCAGCGGGGTCAGCTCGGCGGGTTTCAGTA
>JGI2924J29684_1078300_pt1 | contig 39870 bp, 36 predicted proteins | sample BenlonsequencITS_FD_29684 | JGI IMG/M metagenome (IMG submission 29684)
CCACCAATACATAATGTGGCTAAGCCATACTTACTGCCCCGCCGTTTCATTTCATACAATAGACTTACCAGTATTCTAGTACCACTGCAGCCAATTGGGTGCCCTATGGCTATGGCACCACCGTTAACATTGGTTATATCAGCCGGCATTTCAAGTTCCCGTACCACTGCCAGTGCCTGGGCAGCAAATGCTTCGTTGGCCTCTATTAAATCCATATCCGCAATAGTAAGACCGGCTTTGGCCAGCGCTTTTCTACTGGAAGGAATCGGACCAAGACCCATATAGGCGGGATCAACCCCGGCAGATGCCGCCGACCTAATGGTAAACAGTGGTTTCAAGCCCAGCTCAGTAGCTTTTTCTGCAGACATAACCACCACCGCAGCCGCAGCATCATTAATGCCCGAAGCGTTGCCCGCTGTTACAGTGCCGTCTTTTTTGAAGGCAGGCTTTAACTTGGCCAGTCCTTCTAATGTAGTTCCCCGGCGAGGAAACTCATCGGTATCAAAATATACGGGTTCTCCTTTTTTAGATGGCATTTGTACAGGTAAAATTTCATCTTTAAAGCGTCCTTCATCAATGGCCGCAATAGCTTTTTGCTGGCTGCCAAGCGAAAAAACATCCTGGTCTTCCCTGGTAATGCCATATTTAGATGCAATATTCTCAGCGGTTATGCCCATATGTACATCATTAAATGCACACCATAACCCATCCCTAATCATGGCATCCACAAGTTTGGCATCGCCCATACGGTAACCCCAGCGTCCCTTTTCCACTAGATAAGGAGCTGCGGACATGTTTTCAGTACCCCCGGCCACGATTATATCTGCTTCACCGGCAGCAATTAATTGGGCGGCCAGACCAACTGTTTTTAAACCCGAGCCACATACCTTATTCAGTGTCCATGCCGGCACTTCATAGGGTATACCCGCCTTGACGGATGCCTGGCGGGCAGGGTTTTGTCCTAAACCGGCCTGCAATACATTACCCATAATTACTTCTTCAACCTGACCGGGCTCAATACCGGCTCTGCGCAGGGCTTCGGCTATAACCAGGGCCCCCATATCCGCAGCAGGTATGGCCGTCAGTGAACCACCGTATTTACCTACCGCTGTGCGAACTGAGCTAACAATAACGGCTTCACGCATAAATACTCTCTCCTCCCAATCTTCTTAATTTTAAAATATGATAAAACATTTTCCTTCAATGCCACATTTTTTCAGCATTCATACCAACTTCTGCTTAGTCCACTTTAAGCCGACGGAAATGTCCCGCCGGCTTAAAAACCAAACATTTACCACAAATTATTGCAAATACCGCGCCACGAGTTCTGCGATATCTTTAGCCTGCACATACTCCGATTGATCATGTTCTTTAAGTCCGTCTTCAATCATCGTCAGACAGAACGGGCAGTTAACTGCTATTACTTCAGGTTTGGTTTGCAAGGCCTGTTCTGTTCTCATTACGTTGATCCTATTACCAATGTTTTCCTCCAACCACATTCTGCCGCCACCCGCGCCACAGCAAAATGCCCTATTTTTATTCCTACCCATTTCAACCAGGGAGGCACCCGGCAAATGCCCGATAATGCGACGGGGCGCTTCATATTCATCATTATAACGGCCAAGATAGCAGGAATCATGATAAGTAAGCTTTAATGAGTCACCGACACCTTGTAAGTTCAGTTTTTTATCCTCAATCAGGCGATTGATCAATTGAGTATGGTGAATAACCTCGTAATTACCACCAAAGTTGGGATATTCATTTTTCAGCGTATTAAAACAGTGCGGACAGGCAGTAATAACCTTTTTAACTCCATATTCGTTGAACACTTCAATATTTTCTTCCACCAGAGATTGATATAAGTATTCATTACCCAATCTACGGGCCGAATCACCGCAGCACTTCTCTTCACTGCCTAATATAGCAAAACTGATGCCCGCAGCTTGGAGTATTTTCACCAGAGCAATGGTTACATTTTTGGTACGGTCATCAAAGGAACCTGCGCAGCCCACAAAGAGTAAATACTCAGCATCTTTATTATCTTCCATGGTAGGCACATCGAGCTCATCGGCCCAATCCCCCCTATTGGACCAGCCCACACCCCATGGGTTAAAATTGCGTTCCAAATTTGTAAAAGCCAATTGAGCCTCACTGGGAAACTCGCTGCGATCCAGTACCAGGTTGCGTCTTAAATCAATAATTTTATTAATGTGCTCGTTTAATTGTGGACAGTGCTCCTGACAGGCATAACACGTTGTGCAGGACCAAATAACATCTTCATTGATTATTTCACCGGCCAGTTCCGGCAAATCAGCCTTTTCACTATCTATTGCAGTGGCTGCATAAGCCTCTTTTAAATTACCCAATGACTTTGTTTTATTGGGTAAATTCTCTTTCAAAACGGCTATTAATTTTTTTGGTGATAATGGTTTGCCACTGATATAGGCAGGACAATTATCTTGACAGCGCCCACACTCGGCGCAAGCAAAACAATCCAGCAACTGCTTCCATGTATAATCGGTAATTTTACTTACCCCGAAATTCTCTTCTTCTTCGTTTTCCAAATCGAGATTTTTAATGGATCCGCCCCGGGGCTGCAAATTACGCAGGTAAATATTTATAGGTGCCGCCAGTGGATGCACCAGATGGGAGTAGCGGAAAAAAACAAGTAACCCTAAGGCCATTAAAACATTTAACCACCAAAAGACTTCATATAAGACCTGGCTGGCCGATAGTGACATACCACCTGCTAATATACCAGTTATAGGAGCAAGCACATAGCGATCTACACCGGCAGATACGGCATGCGCAGCACTGCCTATATAATAACTGATAACCATAATTACGATACCGGCAATTAAGGCAACGATAGTTCTTTCTTCTGACCAGTCCCCAACTCCAAGGCGCGGCACTTTGGCAATATACCTGCGATAGGCGGATACCAGCATCCCAACAATAGCCATTAAGCCAAAAACATCGATTAGCAAGTAAAAATATGGATTACTTCCCAGAATCGGCAATACTAATCCGGGAAACAATCCTTCCAGTATAAACCCAACTATACCAAGGGCAAAAACCGCTAGACCCCAAAAAATAAGCAGGTGCATTAAACCCGCTCCGGGTTCCCGCAGTAATCTTCTTTGCCCCAATACTATACTTAAGGCACCCCATAATCTTTTCCCCGGTTGGTCAAACCTGTCTTCAGGCTTGGCCATGGCCAGCACTTCATAGCGCTCCTTGATACCCATACCAAAGGAATACAGGCTAAATACTGCCAAAAGCACAAAAAGAATAATTTTTACAGTTATCATGTTGACCTTCACCTCACCAATTATTACGGCATTCCCGGGTCAACGCCCGATCGGTCAACATATAACCTCTTTTCCCAATTAACCCAATAATTAGCAAGATAATTTACAGCAGAGCAATATTATCCGCTCTGCTGTAAAACTAATTATTAAGCAAGTACTTTCTTTAATTCTTCTTTTAAAATGGGCACAACTTCAAACAGGTCACCAACAATACCATAGTCGGCCACTTTGAAAATGTTGGCTTCTTCATCTTTGTTAATGGCCACGATGCATTTGGCAGAGCTCATACCTGCAAGGTGCTGAATAGCTCCGGAAATACCACAGGCAATGTATAGTACAGGGGAAACCGTTTTACCGGTTTGACCCACCTGGAAACTATGGGATACCCAACCGGCATCCACTGCTGCCCTTGAAGCGCCCACTGCAGCGCCAAGCACATCAGCTAGTTCTTCTAAAATACCAAAGTTTTCAGGACCCTTCATACCACGGCCACCGCTGACAATAATATCGGCTTCAGTAAGCTCCGGACGCTCGGAAACCTGGCGCACGATATCCTTGATAACCTGGCGGATATCACCGGCATTGGCATCAACCTTAACCACTTCGGCCGACTTGGGATTGGCCACAGCAGCAAAAGTATTGGGACGAATGGTAGCCATAACAGGACGTGCCTCAGGGCAGGCAGCCTTGACAAAAACTTTGCCGGCATATAACGGGCGAGTAAATACCAGCTGTCCATCAGCGATTTCCATGGCTGTGCAGTCGGTCATCAAACCGGTTTGCAAGCGCTGGGCCACCTGGGCAGCCAGGTCACGACCAGTTACTGTGCAGCCGAGCAAGAAAGCACTTGGTTCATATTGCTTAATTAAATCAGCCACAACATTGGTGTAACCATCGGTGGTGTAGTTTTCCAAAGCATCGCTATCAACAACATATACTTTATCAGCGCTGTACTCGCCGAGAGATTCAGCTAATCCAGTCACATCTTTACCAACTAAAACCGCACACAACTCTTCTCCAAGCTGATCAGCTGCTTTACGACCTTCACTTAAAAGTTCAAAAGAAACTTTTTTTATCTGTCCTCCAAGCTGTTCGGCAAAAACCCAAATTCCTTTAGCCATTAACTATTTCCCTCCTTCAAAAAATATGCTATTAACTAGATAACTTTTGCTTCTTCGCGCAACAGCTTGGCAAGTTCAGAGGCGGCTTCAGCTGCTTCGCCCGGAATAATTTTACCAGCCTGACGCGCTTCCGGCAGCGAGAAGGAAATTGCCTTTGTTTTAGGAGCAATCTGGCTTTCATCTAAACCGGCATCTGCCAGTGCCATTTTCTGCATGGGCTTTTTCTTAGCCTTCATAATACCCTTCATGGATGGATAACGGGGCTCATTTAAACCTTTCTGAGCGGTAACAACTGCCGGCAGGGAAACCTCAACCACTTCACTGCCACCTTCAATTTCGCGGGTAGCCAGCGCTTTGCCACCGTCAATTTCTAATTTGGTAACCACATTAACTACCGGAATATTTAAAATTTCCGCCACTCTACCGGCCACCTGCGCCGAACCGTCATCAATAGCCCTGAAGCCGCCGAGAATAATATCATATTCCATGCCGCTGATAACTTTAGCCAAAATTGTAGCAGTAGAAAACTCATCCAGTTCCATGTCGCCGGCATCAACCAACACAGCCTTGTCAGCGCCCATAGCCAGAGCCTGTCTCAGCGCATCCTGGGTTTGTTGGCCACCAACACTGATTACGGTGACTTCACCTTCGCCCTTTTCTTTAATGCGCAGGGCTTCTTCCACAGCAAACTCATCGTAGGGGTTCATTATCATACTAACCCCTTTACGCTCTATTTTGCCGTTACTGTCCAGATTGATTTTTGCCTCAGTGTCGAAGGTTTGCTTCAGGCAAACTAGGATTTTCATACGCTTCCTCCTTTGCTGATTAAAATTAAACTTAATGTATGGGTCCCTCACGTGGATCGGACCAATATTTGGGTGGATGATGGCAATAATTGGTCGCTTAACCCATGATATACCACAATTAATTAGTGATACCGCACACTATCCCAAAGCATCATTTTAATAGTGTAACTATTCTAATAGTGTAACTATTCGGAATGCTCACGGGAGAAGACTTGATACACTTCACTAATCATAGCGGTTAAGCACAGGTTATTGGTGTAAACTGTGGGATACATGCCATCGATAATTATCATTTCGTTATTAATGTCAGAATTCCTTTTTTTCTTTGAAACCTTGTTATGATTTTTAAAAATAGTTATTATTATAAATACTAATAGTACTGCATTGAAAAACTTCACTAACCTATATCCATAGCACATTTGTTGCAATAAGTAAAATACAGTTTCACCACACAAAAAAACTTTACTCAATAAAAATGGGCGTCTTGGCGCCCTTATATATAACATAGCAAAATTTTTACGGATAGCATTAGCGCTATTTTATTTTAAAATATTAGCCGCAATGACTATGCGCTGCACCTCACTGGTGCCCTCGTATATTTCCGTTATTTTAGCATCTCGCATCATGCGTTCCACCGGGTACTCTCGAGTATAACCATAACCACCGAAAATTTGGACGGCTTTGGTTGTAACCCACATTGCACACTCAGAAGCATATAATTTAGCCATGGCCGATTCCTTGCTATACGGCAGCCCATTGTCTTTCATATAAGCAGCGCGATACACAAGCAGTCGGGCTGCATCTATACGGGTAGCCATATCAGCCATCATCCATTGCAGGCCTTGAAATGAACTTATCGGTGTATTAAATTGCTCACGGATTTTACTATACTTAACAGCTTCATCAAATGCACCCTGGGCAATACCTAATGCCTGGGCAGCAATACCAATCCGACCGCCGTCAAGGGTCATTAAAGCTACTTTAAATCCTTTGCCTGCCTCACCAAGCAAGTTTTCTTTAGGAATTCGGCAATTTTCAAACACGAGCTCATATGTTGAAGACGCCCTGATGCCCATTTTGTGTTCCTTTTTACCAAAAGTAAAGCCAGGTGTACCTTTCTCCACAATAAAAGCTGATGTTCCTTTATTGCCTTTGGATTTATCGGTGCAAGCTATAACAACATAAATATCCGCCTTTTCACCATTGGTAATAAAGATTTTGCTGCCATTTAGTATATACTCATCACCATCGGCCACAGCTGTTGTCTTTACAGAACCAGCATCTGATCCTGCTGAGGGCTCGGTTAGACCAAGAGCCCCAATTTTTTCACCACTGGCCAGGGGCACCAAAAATTTTTGTTTTTGCTCTTCGGTACCAAAGGCATAGATAGGCCAGGAACCCAGTGAAGTATGGGCGGAAACTAAAACTCCGGTGGAAGCGCATACCCGAGAAAGTTCTTCAACAGCAATAGCATAACAAAGATTGTCCATACCAGAACCGCCGTACTCCTCAGGAAAAGGAATGCCACTAAGACCCATCCCGGCCATATCATCCCACAGTTTCCAGTCATATTCCTCGGCTTCATCCATGGGGCCAGCTTTGGGGGCAACCTCCTTTTCCGCAAAATCCCGTACTGTTTTACGAATCATTTCTTGTTCTTCGCTAAGTTTAAATTCCACACTTATTCCTCCTTTATGGTATGGAGACAATACCTTTAAGAATATTCTTTAAGTACACAAAATACCACCATCAATATAAGATGTCCCCGTTTTAACTATATAAACCATGCAAAAGGCATACCAAAGTCAAAAAGATATAATATCCCTAAGGAATAAATAAGAAAGCAATATGTCTGTAGCCGCTTAAGACCTAAAACCAATTAATTATAGTAAACGCATAACAGCATATATATAAACTTTTAAGCATTATCATTAGGCTTATTAGCATATCCACGATTATTTATATGTCTACATCAATAGACAAAAAGAGACTTGGCAATCAACCCCCTCTGTCTTTTTCAGTGTTTACCAATCACTGAATATTCGCCACAACACATAATAAAGTCATATCATAATTACATAGCTTGTAATATTTTTGATATGTTATAAATCCAAAATAAAAAAAGGGCGGGCAATAACCCACCCTAAATTATGATAATTATTTTTTAAAGGCAACCCATTCTCTTTCACGCAATTCAATACGCCTGATCTTACCGCTGATTGTCTTGGGCAAGCTGTCAACAAACTCAATTTTCCGCGGGTATTTATAAGGCGCAGTGACCTTTTTAACATAGTCCTGTAATTCTTTGACCAAATCGTCTGAGGCATTGTATCCGGGGGCAAGAATTATGAATGCTTTAACTACTTCACCTCTCACTTCGTCGGGGCTAGATACCACTGCGGACTCAGCAACCGCCGGGTGCTCAATAAGGGCACTTTCCACTTCGAAAGGACCGATCCGGTAACCGGAGGCTAGGATAACGTCATCGGCCCGGCCGACAAACCAAAGGTATCCGTCCTCATCCTTAATGGCGCGGTCACCGGTGATATACCAATCATCCCGGTAGGATGATGCTGTCTTATCCGGGTTTTTCCAATATTCTTTAAACAAGCCCACCGGTCTTACAGGTTTGACTTTAACTGCAATATCACCTTCTTTACCGCGGGGGACAATATTTCCATCATCACCGATGACCTCAACTACAAAACCAGGGCTGGGCTTGCCCATCGAACCAGCCCGCACTTCTAGGCAGGGGAAGGAACCCACCATACACACGCTTTCGGTTTGTCCATAACCATCTCTGATTTTCAGGCCTGTGTGCTCTTCCCAAGTTTCGATAATTTCCGGGTTTAGCGGCTCCCCAGCTGCTACCACATGGCGCAATGATTTGAAACTATATTTTGATAAGTCCTCCAGCACAAACATCCGATAAGCTGTAGGTGGTCCACACATGGTGGTAACAGGATATTTTTCCAAATTGGTTAAGGTTTTTTGCACGTCAAATCTATAAGTATGGTGCACAAATAATGCCGCACCGCAACTCCAAGGTCCAAATAAACTACTCCATGCCGCCTTGGCCCAACCAGTATCGGATAGGTTCCAGTGCAAATCATCAGGCCCTAAATCCAACCAATATTTTCCTGTCACCATATGACCAATTGGATAACTGGTATGTGTATGCACAGTCATTTTGGGATATCCAGTGGTTCCGGAGGTGAAGTATAAAATGGCATTATCATTACTGTGAGTATTTACTGTTTCAAACTGGTCTGAAGCACTGCTTACAGCATCTTCATAGTTGGTCCAGCCCTCTCTCTTGTCCCCAACTAAAATAAAACTTTTAACAGTGGGGCAATCGCTGCGCACTTCATCAACTTTTGGTGCGCTATCAGTATCGGTGATTATACAAACAGCCTCAGCTGAATCAAACCGATATTTCAAATCTTTGGGGGTTAACTGGGTGGTACCTGGGCTGATCACGGCACCCATCCGCAAACAAGCAATATTTATTTCCCACCATTCAATTAATCTGGGCATGATTACTACAACCACATCGCCCTGTTTAACACCCTGGCCGGCCAGAACATTACATAGTTGACGGGATCTCTGACACAGCTCCGCAAAAGTTTTCTTTACTTCGTGATCATTATCGTCCACCCACCAAATAGCCAATTTTTCCGGGTCTTCGGCCCACTTATCAAGTACGTCCCTGGCAAAATTATAATATTCCGGAACTTCCCATTTAAACTCTGCATAGGTTTTGTCATAGTCCACCATATTATGTGTCTGGCTCATAGAATATCCCCCTTTTTTTGCTATAATATTTTCTTATATACAGAAAAAATGCTGTCCACAATTCTCGCACCCTTTTCACAATTTTGTATATTGCAAAAACTTAGCCACTTTTCTGAAAATATATTCAATGGTTTATTTTTAATGTTCAAATGCCTTCAAATGCTCTTAACAGGTTATTGGCTATCTAGTGAATAATAGCTATCGTCAACGAATAAAGACACTCCTTAATTTGTTAATAAGAGCAAAGATATATTGTAATAATGATGGTTAATGCCCAGTGTAAACATTGGTTGATATGTTTTCAATAAACACATTCACAAGACCAATAAAATAAGTTTTTAGGCCGTTTCAATTTTTGCGTCCTCTTCCCTGCCCAAAACTTTAGTTACCATTTCCCGCAACTTGTATTTTTGGATCTTGCCACTGGCCGTTGAAGGATATTCACCTATAAACAGAATAAATGCGGGTATTTTATGACGGGCAATTTTGCCATTACAAAACTCTTTAATTTCGGCTTCTTCAGCTATTTCACCAGGTTTTAACTGTACAAACGCCACCACCTCTTCACCATATCTTTCGCTAGGCACTCCTACAACCTGGACATCCTTAATTTTGGGGTTGGTATATAAAAACTCTTCAATTTCCCGCGGGTAAATATTTTCTCCACCACGAATAATCATATCTTTTAACCTGCCTGTTATTTTGCAGTAACCGTTTTCGTCCATCACAGCCAGATCACCGGTATGCAACCAGGCTTCTCTGTCCACGGTCTGTGCGGTGGCCTCGGGCATTTTATAATAACCTTTCATGACGTGATAACCTCTGGTACAAAGCTCACCCTGCATCCCTGGTAATAGTTCTTCACCGGTTTCCGGGTCAACAATCTTAACTTCCACATTGGGTAATGCCCTACCCACCGTACTAACCCGGAGTTGTATAGGGTCTGTGGCCCTGGTCATAGTAATGCCGGGAGAAGCCTCTGTTTGTCCATAAGTTATGCATATTTCGCTGGCCCCCATTTTATTAACCACAGACTTCATAACTTCTATTGGACATGGAGAACCAGCCATTATACCGGTACGTAATGCGTTTGTATTATACTTGTTTTTTTCCATCTCTTCCAATTCGGCTATAAACATAGTGGGAACGCCGTGCAATGCCGTACAACTATTCCGCTCAACAGTTTCAAGCACATTTTTAGCATTAAAGGACTCTACCGGTGCCATGGCAGCACCGGAAACCACACAGAGCATCGTACCCATGACACAACCAAAGCAATGGAAAAAAGGTACCGGAATGCACAAACAATCATCCGGTGTAAAATTAAGGCATTCCGCCTGACTAAAGGCATTGCCGATGATATTTGTGTGAGTAAGCATTACACCTTTTGGAAAGCCTGTAGTACCCGAGGTGTATTGCATATTGATTACTTCGTCAGGATGCAAAGAGGACTCCCGGTTCACAAACTCCTCATCAGCAATTTGCTTGCCTAATTCATAAAGGTCAGCCCAATTATACATGCCAGGCATTTTTTCCTCACCGATATATATAACATTTTTTAGTTTGGGTAACCGGGCACACTTTAACTGTCCGGGCGCACAAGAATTCAGCTCTGGGCATAATTCATACATAATGTTCAAGTACTCATTAGGCTGTTTTACACCATTAACAAGAATAATAGTGGTTGAATCGGATTGTTTTAATAAGTATTCCAATTCAAAGACACGATAACTAGTATTAACGGTAACCAAAACAGCACCTATTTTAGCGCTGCCAAATTGGGTCAACACCCATTCCTGCACATTATTGGCCCATATTGATACATGTTCCCCCTTCTCAATACCCAAAGCCATCAGACCTTTAGCCACTTGGATGCAGATATCTCTGAACTTCCGGTAGCTATATTTAATATCACGTTCGTGATATGCCAAAGCAAGATTATCTCCAAGCTCAGCAGCCATTAAATCAACCAGCTGCCCAATGGTAATTTTACCAATTTCAAACTGGGGTACGTTCATTTAAAGACCTCCTATCTTATTACATTTAAATTCAAGTAACCAACAAAATAAGCTGTTAAGGGAAATCATCATTAGGAAATCACCATTAGAATAAAATAGCTCTCTTCCAATTTGGCAATATTCTCAATGTTCAAAAATTATTTTTTTCTTAATCAATAATACGCGCTTGAATCGCTATTTCCTGCTTAATAAAATTCATATACCACAAGTCATTTTTTAACAGGGTATTTAACCCTCAAAATACAATACTTTATTACTATAGTTGCTATAACTGCGTCACAATTGACTACATTTTTGCAAAAACCTATTAAATAAACAATCACTGTCTATATTTTTTTTGCGCCCAAACACTTAATATGGAAGTATAGGCAGGAATATAAAAACATTTATCGAATAATATATGCAAATCCTGGAAAGGAAGTGATCTATTTGCCGAGGGAAGCGATTGACATAAAAGGAACTAAACAGGGTCTAATTATACTTTTGGACCCAAACCGGGATTTTGAAGACATTAAAACCGGGCTGAAGAATAAAATGGAATCCTCCAGTGGTTTCTTTTCCGGTGCCCAATTTACACTATATCGAGAAAAACAACTTTTCCCAGCGGAAAAAAATGAATTAGAGTCTATCTGCAGGGCATATGGTCTTATTCCCAGCCCGGAGGTCCAATGGCCACCAACCCAACGCAAAATAAACGGCAAGGCAGAAAAACATGTTCATCACACTCAAGCTAAAAAGTTTGCCACACCAGGAGAAGATACCTTACTGGTAAAGCGCACCATGCGTTCCGGACAAACGGTTACATACGATGGACATGTCACAGTTCTGGGCAACATTCATCCGGGTGCCCAGGTAACGGCCACGGGTAATATAGTCATATTGGGAACCTGCTCCGGGTCGGTCCATGCCGGCCAATCCGGTAATCAAAAAGCCTATATTATAGCTTTAAATATTAAAAACGGACACTTAAGAATTGCGGACCATATACTTTATCCCGAAATGGAAACATCACTCACCGGACCTGTAATAGCCAGCATAAATCAGAATAAAATTACTTTGGCTGATTATATAAATAAGCGCCCTTAAGCAATTAAATCGGAATCGTATATTACAGCCAATTGGCAAGCAAAATATCTCACATTTACAGCTAAAATGGGTAAAGCAAGTGAATACATTAAGTTGTTCCCAAACACCTGTCCACTGTTAAGTTTCTTTTTTATAAATAAACCGGACAAATATGTCCGGTTTATTTATCTATATCTCTGTCAGCAGCCAGTAACCCAATAATAGTTTTGGCGTCCACAATTTTACCTTTGCCTGCCATTTGTACCGCTTCTGACAATGGTATTTTTTCTACTTCAATAAATTCATCCTGATCAAGTTTTTGATCATATTTAGTCAGGTCACTGGCTAGAAATAAATGCAACTGTTCTGTGCAAAACCCGGGTGAGGTATAAAAAGAATATACTTGGCGCCAATTTTGAGCCCGGTAACCAGTTTCCTCTTCCAGTTCCCTTTGAGCACAGTGTAGCGGGTACTCACCCGCCTCTATTTTCCCGGCCGGTATTTCCCAAAGCTCTTTACCCGCAGGATGGCGATACTGTTTAACCATTAGTACCTCACCACCATCTGTTAACGCCACCACCGCCACGGCATCGGCGCAACTCACCACCTCACGAATACTCTTACCGCCATCGGGTAATTGTATCCTGTCCTTGCGCACGGCTATAACTCTACCAGTAAAAACCTTTTCACTCTCAATTATTTTTTCAGGCATAAATAACCTCCAAAATTAAATTTGAGCGATTCTTTTCATTTCCCACAGGGCCAATCCCGGCAACGTAGCATAATCTTCTGTGTGCAGGTGACTGGGTGCCGAAGCGTCAAATAAGACATTACCCGATGGGGGAAACTCATCATCCCCTTCCCACAAAACAAAAGTGATGGGGATTTTAGGAAATACCGGTACCGTTACGGACACATCACCGATATCATCCTTCCACCCGCCTAGTTTCTCAGCCGCTTCCACCAGCTTACCAGTTTTATCAGCAAAGATAGACACTAATGGTTTGATGGCCCGGTTGGTAAAAGGCCCTATATATATTGAGCCGCTGGGTAACTCCTTAAAGGACAACCTGGTATTTTCCACCATACGGGAGCTACAATGGGTAAGATAGTGCAGCATTGCCACCTTATAGTCAATCTTTACTTCCCCTGTCCCAGCACAGTATTCTATATCACCACCGGGATAATATACTCGATATTCATTGCCTAAAAAAGGTACAATAAAAAAAGAGCCGGAGCGGTCAAAATCAACTAAAGCATTATCAGCCATTACCTCGGGAGCAGCCTGGGCGAATTCTTCCAAAGCCTTAGCGTGAGCTGGTTTTAAATTTATAAGTGCCATAAAAATCAAATGCCTCCTTCTTAATTAATCAAGCCCGGTAACAGTACAGATTATCATTAATACTTTGCAACTTTTACCAAACTAGTTGCTATATTAAAAGCATTTTACCACAAAAGTATTAAGGATAATTACTTTTCAGCAGAGGCATAATTTCAAACTGCTACTATATTTTTTTCATTTAGTAGGATTTTTTTCTATTTGCGAGAAATATATAATATGTATATTATCAATACCGTTCGGGAGTGTAGACGTCGTGCTTCGTATTGGCATACCCAGCGCTTTGTTTTATTATGTATATTACCCCATATGGAAGACCTATTTCGAAGAACTGGGCCTTCAAGTGGTAACCTCGGGAAAAACAACAAGGCAATTGTTAGATAACGGCGTGCGCGAAGCGCTCGCCGATGCTTGTGTACCCGTTAAAGTTTACTTCGGACACGCTATGGCCTTGATTGACCGGGTGGATTATTTATTTATACCACGCATCGTATGTTTAAATAAAAAAACTGTCTACTGCCCTAAATTTTTAGGATTACCTGACATGATTCGTTATGGATTAGCCAATATGCCCCCCATCATTGATGTGCGCATAGACGCCCGGGACCGTAAATATAGTTTATATTCTGCATACTATAAGATAGGGGAGATGCTTGGCAAAACCTCAATGCACATCACCCGCGCCTTTTTAAAGGCTGGAATAAATCAGTTCAGGTTTCAAAAATTATTATGCGGCGGTCTACAGCCAATAGAGGCGATAGATAACATTTATAACGGTAAAAAAAATTACCCGCCCGAAAATAAAGGACAATTAAAATTTGCAGTGGTTGGCTATCCTTACATTATTCACGACCAGTATATCAGCATTGGCATAGTGGATAAATTACGTAAAATGAAAGTAAACGTTATTACTTCAGATAACCTTTCCCCATTTACCTTGAGGATTCAGCGTCATGCATCGGCCAAACGATTATTTTGGACATTTAGCGAGCGCACACTGCGAGCAACTCGTTATTTTGCCCGACAAAAAGACATTGATGGTATTATACACCTGACAGCCTTCGGATGCGGACCGGACTCTATAGTAGACAGGTTTATCCAATTGAATAACTACTCAAGCACCATACCTTTTATGAGCTTAACCATTGACGAGCACAGCGGTGAAGCTGGAATTAGTACCAGATTGGAAGCCTTTGTGGATATGGTTAAAAGAAAAAAAGGGGCATACCATAATGCGTAAAATTTCCTTCCCCCATATGGGTGAATCTTATCGCTCTTTTAAAATGTTATTAAACGATTTGGGCAATGAGGTAATATTACCACCCCGGCCCAGCCGTAAAACTTTAAACCTGGGTGTACAGCATACCCCTGAATTTGCCTGTTTCCCTTTAAAAATATTGATAGGAACTTACCTTGAAACTATCGAAAAGGGGGCCAACGTTTTGGTCACCTCCGGAGGGGTAGGACCATGCAGGGCCGGGCTTTACGCCGGATTACATAAAAAAATATTGCATGACCTGGGGCACCCCGTAGAAATGATTGTATTTGAACCACCCCGCTTGTACCCCATAAATTTTATTCGCAATGTATATAAACTAAACCCCGGCAGATTATCCATTAAGGCCATTATTGAGCGCATTAAAAAAGGCTGGCGACAATTACAAGCTTTGGATAATGTCGAAAAAGCAATCCATATTGTAAGACCCAGAGAGCTAAAAAAAGGCGCCACCACACAAAAGTACAAACAGGTGCTGGAATGGATTGATCAAGCCAATACTATCAGTGAGATCATTGAAGCCGAAGCAGCGGCACTTGATGAATTGTACAAAATCCCCCGGGATTATGAGCGACTGGTTTTAAAAGTAGGCATTGTAGGTGAGATATATGTGCTGCTGGAACCGGCCGCCAACCTGGAGATTGAGGAAACGCTGGGCAACCTTGGTGTTGAAGTGGAGCGCTCCATGTTTTTAACAGGTTGGACAAGGGACAATACATGGAAAGAGACACTGGAAGGCATGACCGTAAAGGATGCCGCCCAACACTACTTGCCTGAATTAATTGGCGGGCACGGCAGGGATTCCATTGGACATACGGTATTATACGCTAAGCGCAATTTTGATGGAGTTATCCAGCTAGCCCCCTTCACCTGTATTCCTGAAATAGTGGCCCGAACTATATTACCTGCAGTTAGCAAGGATAATAATATTCCGGTACTCACCTTTTTCTTAGATGAACAAACAGGTAAGGCAGGAATGAATACCCGCCTGGAAGCATTTGTGGACCTTATGAAACGCCAGAAGTTAAAGAAACAATGTCAAGCTAAAATATCGCTACCCTCAGGAGCAGTTTAATTATGAATCCTAATAACGGCAAGGAAGTGACATTATGCAAGGCTATCTTGGCATAGATGTTGGATCCGTCAGCACAAACCTTGTAATACAAGATCAGGCCGGAAAAGTAATTACCGGCCTTTATTTACGAACCAGGGGACGCCCGGTGGAAACTATCCAGCACGGTTTACAGCAGCTGTTGCAATTAATTCCTGAGCAAATGCAGATTTGCGGTGTAGGCACAACAGGCAGCGGGCGTTATCTGGCCGGGGTAATGGTTGGCGCGGATGTTATAAAAAATGAAATTACCGCACATGCCGTCGCTGCCTCTCATTTTATTCCCCAGGTACAAACAATTCTTGAAATAGGCGGGCAAGATTCGAAGATAATAATAGTTAGGGATGGTATTGTCACCGATTTCGCCATGAATACCGTATGTGCCGCCGGTACCGGTTCTTTTTTGGACCAACAGGCCTCCCGACTGGGCATTCCCATCACAGAATTCGGTGACCTGGCCTTCAAATCCCGTAATCCGGTACGTATCGCCGGGCGCTGCACGGTGTTCGCCGAATCTGACATGATCCATAAACAACAAATGGGCCATCCAGTACAAGATATTATTAACGGTTTATGCGAAGCGCTGGTGCGCAACTATTTAAATAATATCGGCAAAGGCAAGGAAATACTGGCCCCGGTTATTTTTCAGGGCGGAGTGGCCGCCAATATTGGTATAAAGGCGGCTTTTGAAAGGGCGCTGGGCATGGAAATTACAGTCCCTCCCCACCATGATGTAATGGGTGCCATTGGAGCAGCATTGCTGGCTAAAGAAGAGCTGGCCAGTACACATAAAACAACTGGTTTCAAAGGTTTTTCCATCGCCGGACTAACCTATCGAACCAGCAGCTTTGAGTGTGACGGCTGCCCCAATAACTGTGAAATTGCCGAGATTTACGAGGAAAACCACGTTATCGGGCGCTGGGGAGCCAGATGCCCGAGATGGGATATTATACAGGAGGGGTAGCGTGACAGAGCATGAAATAAAAATACTGGGCATTTTTTTCTACTCAGTTATCTTGATTATTATGCTAGTTTCCGGTATTTGGGTAGGCATTGACGCCCGTAAAATAGGTCGTCCCAGGTCGGAATCTATTATTTGGGGCATTTTTGCCGGATGGATGTTTATAGTAGGTCCGGTATTTTATTTTTTTTTCAAAAATAAGTTTTATAACCAGGACCGCTAAATACTAGCGGTCTTTGTTATGATCAGATATTTTGTTCTGGTTGACATGTGTCTACGATCATCAACAAGTTTTTTGTGACCTCAAAAGTTTAATTATAAAGGAAATTACAAAATGTTTAAAAAAAATACTTATTGGAATATTGGCATAATTTTTGCAATTAAAATTACCAAAAGTTAATTCTTAAAAGCTTAGTTTACAGGGAGGGAGGTGGCCACATGTCCCGACCCAGGTTAAACCAGGGTTTGGTTCAGGTTTATACAGGAAACGGCAAAGGTAAGACAACGGCATCCCTTGGCCTGGCATTAAGGGCCATAGGTCACGGATACAAGGTATTTATGCTGCAATTTATGAAGGGCAGCAAAGATTATGGTGAAATTCAAGCAGCGGAAAAATATTTACCGAATCTTATCATTGTGCAAAGTGGATTAGAGACCTTTGTTAGTAGAGATAACCCGTCCAGGACGGATATTGAACTGGCAATTCAGGGTCTTAATACAGCAAGAAAAGTAATTAGCGAAGGTCATTATGATTTGGTTATCCTGGATGAAATCAACACCGCTTTGGACTTTAATTTAATTGAACCGGGTGATGTGTTGGAAATCATTAAATCCAAACCATGCCATGTGGAACTGGTTTTGACGGGAAGGTATGCCCCCAAGGAAATAACAGAAGCTGCCGACCTGGTCAGCGAAGTAACCCTGGTCAAACACCCTTATTATCAGGGAGTTACAGCCAGGGAAGGTATTGAATATTGACGCATAGGCGGGTGAAATTATGTTGGATGTCAGCAAGCTGGTTCAGGGGGATAAGCGCACAGCTGCTAAAATAATCACCTTAATAGAAAATAACGGCGCAGGTAAACAAGAGTTATTAAGCATGATCTACCCACACACAGGCCAGGCCCATGTTATCGGTATTACGGGTTCCCCAGGTGCGGGCAAAAGCTCACTCACCGATGTACTAATCAAAAAAGCAAGACAAAACAGTCACAAAGTTGGCGTAGTTGCCGTTGACCCCACATCCCCCATATCCGGTGGGGCACTCCTGGGCGATCGTATCCGCATGCAGGAACATGCCCTGGACAAAAATGTTTTTATCCGCAGCATGGGCACCAGGGGCTGCTTGGGCGGGTTGGCACGGGCCACCAAGGATGTGGTCAAAGTTCTGGACGCTTACGGCTGCAGCATTATCATTATAGAAACAGTCGGAGTTGGCCAAAGTGAGCTGGATATCATGCATTATGCCGATACCACCCTGGTGGTGCTCACACCCGGGGCCGGCGACCATATTCAGACCATCAAAGCTGGGATTATGGAAATTGCGGACATCTTTGTAATTAATAAATCTGACCTGGGCCATACGAAAAAAATTATTACCGACATTGAACAAATGCTGGACATGAGCCCCCGGTTTCAGACGGGCTGGCGGCCTCCAGTGTTGGAAACAAGCGTAGTAAATCAACAGGGCATAAATGAACTCTGGTCAGCAATCAACCATCACCTGCAGTATACCGACCAAAGCGGCGAACTACAGGCTGCGGTTTGCCAAAGGCTCAGCATTGAAATGATGGAACTTGTGGAGGAAGAACTGCGCAATAAGTTATGGGTTTATTTCAACGAAAATAACAATGCAAGTAATCTTTTACATCAAATGGTAGAGCGCAAAACCGACCCCTACACCGAAGCCCATAAATTTTTAAATAACTTTTTAAAGGAGCTTTGTTGATATGGATGAAATTAAAGATGCCAGAGATAAATGGTTCGCTGAAAGAAACAAAAAAAAGGACCGAGATATTAATTTTGAAACAGTATCCGGCATGCCAATCCAGGATTTGTACACTCCGGAGGATATTCAAAACTTAGGCTACATGAAAGATTTGGGTTTTCCGGGCAATTACCCCTATACCAGGGGTGTGCAGACCAACATGTACCGCGGGCGACTGTGGACTATGCGCCAGTTTGCAGGGTTTGCCACCGCCGAGGAATCCAACTTGCGCTATAAATACCTGCTGGAGAAGGGACAGACCGGGCTGAGTGTAGCCTTTGACATGCCCACTATCATGGGCTATGACAGTGATCACCCACGCTCCCTGGGTGAAGTAGGCCGGGTTGGAGTGGCCATAGATAGTTTAGAGGACATGGAAACACTATTCAATGGTATACCACTGGATAAGGTCAGTACATCCATGACCACCAACGCACCGGCCTCCATTCTTTGGTGCCTGTATATCGCCACCGGGGAAAAACAAGGCGTAGCTTCGGAAAAGTTAACGGGTACCATTCAAAACGACATTTTAAAGGAATATATCGCCCAAAAATCATGGATATTTCCCCCGGAGCCATCCATGCGATTAATCACCAATATTTTTGAATATGCCGCCAAACATGTACCCAAATGGAATACCGTAAGCATCAGCGGCTACCATATCCGGGAGGCCGGTTCCACCGCTGTGCAGGAATTGGCTTTTACACTGGCTGACGGTTTTGCCTATGTGGAAGCCGGCATTGAGGCGGGCCTCAGCGTGGATGACTTTGCCCCCAGGCTATCATTCTTCTTTAATTCACATATTGACTTTTTCGAAGAGATTGCCAAATACCGAGCCGCGCGGCGGATTTGGGCCCGGCGCATGAAGGAGAAATATGGAGCCCAAAATCCCAAGTCATGGTTACTACGTTTTCATACGCAAACTGCAGGCTGCAGCTTGACCGCCCAGCAACCCGAGAACAATATCGTCCGTACCGCTTACGAAGCTCTGGCCGCTGTGCTGGGCGGCACCCAATCCCTGCACACCAACTCCATGGATGAAGTACTTGCCTTACCCACTGAAAAGGCCGTGCAAATAGCGCTGCGTACTCAGCAAATTTTAGCTTGCGAAACAGGTGTAGCTAATACTATAGATCCACTGGCGGGTTCCTATTTTATTGAGGCGCTAACCAATAAAATGGAAGAAGAAGCAGAAAAGTATTTTGAGGAAATCGAGCGCCGCGGCGGTGTTCTGGCAGCTATCGATCAAAATTTCTTTCAGCAGGAAATTGCTGATGCCGCTTACCACTACCAGCGGTCCATAGATAAAAGGCAACGCATTCAGGTTGGAGTTAACGAATTTGTTGACCCTAATGAGGAACTGGATATCGAACTATTGACCATTGATCCGGAAATTGAGCGCAGGCAGGTGGCCAAGTTGCAGAAACTGCGCCGCCAGCGCAACAATCTACTGGTTGGCGACACCCTTGATGCGCTGCGCCAGGCTGCCCAGGGCACGAAAAACATGATACCGTATATTCTTGAATGTGTAAGGGCTTATGCCACCGAAGGCGAGATTATACAGACATTGCGCGAAGTGTTTGGAGAATATAAAGAAAAACCAACTTTTTAAACTTTCGATAAAGGGAGGCAAAACCAATGGCTAAGAAAATTAGGGTACTGGTAGCTAAACCCGGCCTGGACGGTCATGACCGGGGTGCCCGGGTAATTGCCCGCGCACTCAGGGATGCCGGCATGGAAGTAGTATATACCGGCCTGCACCAAACACCCGAACAAATAGTGGAGGCCGCCATTCAGGAAGATGTGAATGTCGTAGGCCTTTCTATTTTAAGCGGTGCACACATGACTTTATTTCCCAGAGTTTGTGAGCTGCTCAAGGAAAACGGGGCTGATGATATCATGGTCATGGGTGGCGGTACAATACCCGAAGCTGATGTTAAGGCTCTTAAAGAAGGCGGCTTTGCAGCAGAAGTATTCACTCCCGGAACGACCATTGAAACAATTGTGGAATGGATAAACACCAATGTCAATATATAATAAATTATCGCCCGGTTATCCCGGGCGGTTATTCATTATCTATGTTCCAGATCTATGTTCCAGTGATCCCTTTTAGTCCCGCAGCAGCCCCCGCTGGCTCATTTTTTCCTTTACCGTAGGGTAATAATCTAAATTAGTATGAGGCAAAAATTTACTGCCTACAAATTTATTCATAAATACTTCGTTAGCATTAAGTTCAAAATACGTTATGTTGCGGGCTATTTGTTCCGCCTCCAGCCTGCTTTCTTCAGATAACAGCACCAACCTGGCCCCTTCACCTGAGCTGTTACCAAGGCGAATCATGCGCTCCCGGGGAAGGTCGGGATATAAACCTATGGTTATGGCTGATTCCAGGTCCAGGTACTGGCCAAAGGCACCGGCAGCATAAAACGTAGAAATATCAGCCATCTGACAGCCAACACTTTCCAGGAGCACCTCCAGGGCCGCATTCACCGCTCCTTTGGTACGCATAATATTATTAATGTCTATTTGGGTAAAGGCAATATCCTTTTTTGTGGCTGATGCTGCGGCCGGAACAACTACAAATTCTTTCTTACCATCCCTGAACTTACCCGCCCGGTCTATGATACCGGCAAGCAATAATTCAGCCAGGCAATCCACCAGCCCGGAACCGCAAATACCCAGAGCTTTTTGCCCGCCAATGGTTTTATACGAGGTATCCCAGGTCTCAGGGTCAATCTTTACTTGAAAAACAGCCCCCGGCTCAGCTCGCATGCCATCCCGAGCAACACCACCCTCCAGTGCGGGACCGGCGGCACCGGAACAGGCCACCAACCATTCGTTATTGCCCAGCACCATCTCACCGTTGGTGCCAATATCCACAAACAGAGCCAAATCGGGCTTTTTATGCAATCCACCGGCCAGTATACCGGCCACTATATCACCCCCGACATAACTGCCCACACTGGGCAAACAGTAAAGCGGGGCCAGGGGGTTTACAGCCAATTCAATGGCTGATGCACTGATATAGCCTGGTAAATTAACCACCGGGATATATGGAGCCATACAAATACGGGAGGGGTCAAGACCTAACAGCAGATGTACCATAGTACTGTTAGCCCCCACGGTAACAGCACTGATGGCACTGCCCTCGACCCCTTGCTTGGATGCCAAGCGCTCTACAATATTATTTAATGTACCAACCACTGCTTGTTGCAGCTGCAATCTCCCTTCGACAGTACCAGCCAGATAAATTCTGGTTAGTATATCCGCACCATAAATTACCTGACCGTTAAAATCAGCTGCCATATCAATCACCTGGCCAGTCAGCAAGTCCACCAGGTAACCCACCACGGTTGTTGTACCTATATCGAAGGCCAGGCCTAATTGTCGACTAACTACATTACCCGGCTCGATATCAATCAATTGCCAGGTGAGGCCCAAGCGAGCCACTGTGACGGTGACCCGCCAGTCACTTTTGCGTAATATATCGCTAATTTTATTCATCAATGGTAGCGGAACCGACAGGTCCGGATACCATTTTTGCAATACATCCACCAGCCTGTCCACATCAGCTTGATTGTTTTGTAAACTTGGCTGTTCAAGTTCGATATACCTTTTCTGACTCATCGGGTTAATGTTAACATCAACAAGGACCCGGTTTTGCAATATAATTGAATAATCATTTGCATTCGACAATTAATACAAACCCCCTTGAAGTCATCTGACAGGATCATTAATATTCAGTAAATTTACACTATAAATAATAACACAGCCGGTTTAAATTCAAAAGAGATACCACCAGGTATCTCTTAAGAAATCGCTTGCCGAGTATTTTTTTTAAACCTGCTCACCAACCTGGCAACCATCTTCACCAAGGGATGGGTTAAATGGCCTTCCAGTGCCTTATACTCATTCTTCATTTGGACCAACTCTTGTTGGGCCAAGCGCAGTGCATTGCCGAGCCTTTCACTCTCAGCCATGGAATGCTTTAGATCAGCGCTCAATGTATTAATTTCTTCCCGCCAAATTTTCTGTTCCTGGTCTGCGTTTTCTTTAAATCTTTCCAGTTTCTGCTTTAATTCAACAATCTCGGTTTGCAGCTCGGCAACCCGGTTGGCATGGTTTTCCTTCATTTCAATTATTCTGGCTTTATTTTCACGGTCCCGATCTTTATACTGCTGCAGCTTACTGAACAATGTCTCCTGACTGGCTTGATTCATATTCAATAATTGTTGTATTTTTAAATTCTCTTTTTCCTTTTCTTTAAATCTGGCCACCCACAGCCTGCACTGGTACAATATGCTATTGGCCTTAGCCTCTAATTTCTGCAAATGTTCCTTGTAACGGTATATTTCTTTCTTTCTTAGCGCCAGCAACAAGTCCTTTTCAGCCATCTGGGTGGTCATTTGCTCGTATCTGCCTATCTCGTTCTGACGCAGGGCTAGTGCGGCAGCGGCCTCACGATGTGCTGAGGACAGTTCCTCAAGTTGTTTCTGTAAACCAGCGTTTTTGAGAGACCATTTATACCGTTCCCGGTTCCAACGATCTCTTTGTCGCTTGATAGCTTCTAAATATCTCTTAATTATACGGTCATAAATAACTCTGGCTTCTGAATTATAACACCATACCCCGTTGCCGATCTCATCAAAATAAGGGAACTTTTTCAATACCTCCTGTATTTCTTTTTGCCCTGTTTGTCGCCATTTGCCAACCACATCAGTTAATTGGGCCAGCGACAACCCTGTAGGATGTATCTTTAATGCTTTAATAACTAAATGTTTTAGAGAATAATGTTCCGTTTCCACTTCCCATTCAGTCAATCCCCACTGACCATTGGCCAGTTGAATAAACCTGCCGTCATTGATTAATTCCGCCTGTTCCGCCACCGTTTTGCTTTTTTTCTTTTTTGAACCGCTCTTGGATAGTTCGTTTGTACTAAGGGGTTTTTGTTTCTTCAGTAAAAGATTATACAATTGGTCATTATCCCGTTTTCCCTCCAGGTTCAAAACCCATATGTAACCATCACTGCTTTCGAAACATTTATGCTGTTCCAAACATAAGCAAACTTTTTCCTCCACCTGATCCTGTGAGTAATCCACCAACATCTGTCTGTGAACGTAGGGAGTCAATTCTGCCACGGATAATGATTCAAAGAAAAACAAGGTTTTTTTAAGTACATCGGTAAGAGAATTTAAATTACCGCTCATTTTATGCACCACCTTAAGAAAGATTATATTTTACAAATATTTCCTAAGGTATATACTTCATCTTTTTTTTTAAATATCCTTCCTGATAATAAAAATTTTTCTAATTTTTTCCTGAAGTTTTTACTTGTTCGTGGGCACTTACTACCATATAATTAGATAAATAATCCATGCTCATTTTAAAGAGGTGGTTAAGTTGGTTTCGGCTAATCAAACAGATTCGGGAAAAGAATCAGTTAACAATCAGCTGACCTATGAAGGTCCTGTGCAACCGGATTACATCTCCCAACTGAATATATCGCCTGATATGTACGTTTTTCGCGAACCACATAAACAACACAAAGCACTGGTTGATATAGCGGCCTCCTCTGATGGAATGGTTTATATTGCCCGCCATCAGAATGTTATTGTGGGTTATGTCACATTCCACAATCCTGATAAATACAGCCGCTGGTCCAAGCATGAAAGTATTCTGGAGCTGGGGGCAATCGAAGTAAGCCCGGCCTGGCGCAAGTATAAAGTGGGCAAAAAACTTATGCAGTTAGCATTTACCAATCCTATTATGGATGAAAAAATTGTTATTACCATTGAATTCTGCTGGCACTGGGATCTTGAAAACACCGGACTGGATATCTGGCAATATCAGAAAATGTTAAGTAAGTTATTTGGCAGCGTCGGCCTGGTGCGAGTTCCCACAGATGACCCGGAAATAATTGAACATATCGCCAACGTAATGATGGCCCGGATAGGGCCTCGGGTAACAGAAGAAGCTATTCAAAAGTTTGAAGATATGAAATTTTGCGGGGGTAGCATTTTTAACTTTCATTAAATTATTGTACCTCGGATTACGTTGATTTGACCCGTATACTACAAAAAGCCCCTGGTGCTTTATACCAGGGGCTTTTTGTGCATTTACATCCGCACACAAAAAGTCCAAAAAACCATATGCTATGAGTATCAACGCAAGCTGTAGTTGGGGGCCTCCTTAGTAATTACCACATCGTGGGGATGGCTTTCCCGTAATCCGGCAGGGGTAATACGAATAAACTGAGCTTTATTCTTTAATTCTTCTATGTTGGCTGTACCACAGTACCCCATACCGGCTCGCAGTCCACCAATAAGCTGGTAGGCGGTATCAGCCAGGGTGCCCCGGTAAGGGACTCTACCCTCAACCCCTTCGGGAACAAGTTTCTTTTGATTTTCCTGGAAGTACCGGTCCTTACTACCTTCCTTCATGGCACCCAGAGAACCCATACCCCGGTAAACTTTATAACTTCGTCCCTGGTAAATTTCCATATCCCCCGGGCTTTCTTCCGTACCCGCCAGTAAACTGCCCAGCATGACCACATCGGCACCGGCGGCAATAGCCTTGGTAACATCTCCTGAGTATTTTATACCACCATCTGCTATTATGGGTATATCATATTTAGCTGCCTCCTGGGCGCAATCATAAATGGCCGTTATTTGTGGCACACCTGCCCCCGCAACCACTCTGGTTGTACAAATGGAACCAGGGCCGATACCTACCTTAACGGCATCAGCGCCTGCTAGAATTAAGTCCCGAGTACCTTCGGCAGTACCAACATTACCTGCTACAATAGCCAGGCCGGGAAATTTATTTTTCACATCATGCACGGTATTCAACACACCGCGGGAATGTCCATGGGCGGTGTCAATGACAACCACATCCGCCCTTGCTTCTACAAGCGTGCCAACCCGTTCCATTGTATCAGCGGTAACTCCCACAGCAGCACCCACCAGTAACCTGCCTCCTGCATCCTTGGCAGATAGCGGAAATTGGCGGGCTTTTTCAATGTCTTTAATGGTAATTAAACCCCGCAAGTTAAAATCATTGTCTACTATAGGCAGTTTCTCAACTTTGTAGGTTTGTAGAATTTCCTTGGCCTCTTCCAAGGTAGTACCCACCGGTGCGGTGATCAGATTTTCCTTGGTCATAACATTACCCACTTTTTGCTGGAAATTCTTTTCAAACCGCAGATCCCGGTTGGTCAAAATACCCACTAGTTTATCATTGACGGTAACGGGCACCCCAGAAATACGGTAACGCTCCATTAATGCCAGAGCTTCACTAATAGAACTATCCGGAGATAAATAAATGGGGTCGGAAATTACGCCATGTTCTGAACGTTTCACCCGGTCCACTTCCATCGCTTGGCGCTCAATGGGCATATTTTTATGGATTATACCAACGCCGCCCTCCCGGGCCATGGCAATGGCCATGCGATACTCGGTAACGGTGTCCATACCGGCGCTCATCAGGGGAATGTTAAGCCTAATACTTTTAGTCAACCGGGTGGAAGTATCCACATCACGCGGCAATACCTCTGAGACCGACGGTACCAATAGTACGTCATCAAAAGTTAGTCCTACTTTATTAAATTTATCGGGATATATGTCCCCTCACTCCCCTCAATTAATGTCCTATTAATATATCTGCTTATTATAGCACAACGTGTGGTTATAAGGGGACCAATTTATTGACATTTCCATGAAAAACTAACCCGCGCGGGCATTTTTTAATCCTGTCCCATGATATGCCCCAAACCATAGCGCATGAAATGGTCGCGAAGGTGATAAATTAGTTTTTCTGTAACATCAAATTCCTTGGCAATTTCCATGTCAGACTTACCCTCCTTTAAGTCTGCTATGAAATCGTCAAAATTGATGCCAACCTCCTCGGCCTTGAATTTCAAGCTTGGTTCCGTACTCCAGGGCACCCTGGAACGAATGTATTCTTCCACTGCTAAAGACACCCCTTTTTTTAGGTATTGTGCCCAGCAGGTATTTTCATTATTATACCATGTTTTGTATGGGTATTATTTCTAAATAAACAATGACATGTTCCGATAACACCACCAGCAGAACCTTTAATCGGATTTTTTTACCCTCTACCTCTATTTCACGGTTATCTACAATCCGAGGCACCAGCAAATAATTAATGGTTTCCAGTTCCTGACCGGAAATAACCTGTAACCATTCCCTGACCTTCTTCTCCACCGTCAATTCAATTGTGCTGCGCTCATACTCCGAGTAGTCGCATTCATCAGTAAAGTTAATGCGGGTACTGATTTTGGTTACCATCCTGGTATGCATTGCTTCGCTGGCTTGTCGCAGTTGTTCCAATTCTCTCTCGGTAACCGCCAGGCTGTCCGCCAGGGATTGGTTTTTAATATACAAATCATCAATCTGCTTACCTATAAAAACTCCCGTTAAAGCAGCACCAACGATCATACCAAGCAAAAAAACCGTTAATCCAAATAATAGTCGTTTTTTCATTGTCCTTCACCCGACAGGGCTAATAATAAATAATAACCGCTTTGGGTACCGGCTAAAGCACTGGTTATATAAATTAATTGCTTGATAACTGCCCGCACCTCACCCTGAAAAAGACCGGATTCCAGCACTTCAAATGTGGAAAAAGTGCCGCCGATGGCGGCTACAATGGCCCATATCTTAATTTCCTTGGCCAGTTTCAACATAGTACCCACGGGCGGCTCCCTAACCAAAACAGCACCTAAAGCGCCCACCAGGGCCGCACCGAGCATGATGCCAAGGGCGGTGAAAAATATCAGCACCGTTTTATTGATAAACGTATCCATGATTCTCCTCTCATCATTCACAATTAAAATATACATGTTTTACCATGCTATAATAAAATGAAAGGACACCCCTATCCCAATATATGTATGTAATGATCAAGTAAGAACAAATACATTATCAAGCCCAATCCCACGGCAACATTCATCAAATCGGTGTTCATAAAAAAAAGCCGGGCAACCCCGGTTATATTAATAAAATATATTTATTCCGGTGGCAATTGCCCCGGTGCCAGATGACTGCAATCGTTATACAACATCAGTATAGCCTTATCCCACTGGTAATAATCAATTATAGACAGGGAAGCATTGTCCTGGCGCAAACGCCAGTACTGGTTTAAATCCATACCCAGCACAGTGGCTACTATGCTCTTAATAACCCCTCCATGAACCACCACCAGTACATGTTTCTCCGGGTATTGCTCCACGATATTTTTAACTGCCCGGACACACCGTTTAGTCATTTCTCCCAGCGTTTCGCCTCCCGGCACCCTGGTTTCCACTGGTCTAGACCACCAAGCCATAGATTCCTGTTGATATTTTTGCCTGATTTCGTCTATGGTTAGCCCCTCCCAGTGCCCGAAATTCAGTTCACGTAAATCTGAAACCACCTGCACAGGCTTATTATGCGGCCTGGCTATTATTGCGGCCGTTTCCCGCGCCCGCGCAAGGCTGCTAGAAAAAAAAGCAGCAAAATTTTGCCCCGCCAGTCGCTTGCTTAATGCCTCAGCCTGTTCAATACCCTTCTCGCTTAAAGAAACATCCGCCCAACCCTGCAATCGGGTTTCTTTATTCCAGATAGTTTCACCATGTCTAACAAAAAACAAACGACTACCCATTGGCTGCCCCTTTCATAATCTCTCTGAGCACATTCAATAATATTGCATTTTCCGCTCTTGTTTTCACCGCCACCCGTATATATTTGTTACCCAGCCCGCTGAAACTGGCGCAATCTCTTACCAGCACACCATGCCTTGCAGTTTGGGCCGCCAACTGAGTAGAAGATATTACAGAGTCTTGAATTTTAACCAATAAATAATTTGCTTCCCCGGCGAAGGTTTTGAGGCCGGGTATCAATGAAACCGCTCGATGTAAGAAGTCCCTCTCCCGCCAAATTAACTCCCGGGTTTGGGCCATATATTCATCATCCGCCAGGGCGGCCGTGCCAGCGATTTGTGCCAAACTATTCACATTCCACGGATCCTTGGCAGCTTCAATACTCTTAATAATTTGATCATCAGCCATTAATACTCCCAGCCGCAGGCCTGGGATGCCAAAAAATTTGGTTAAAGAGTATAGTACAATTAAATTAGGATAATCACCCAGCAAAGGGAGCACTGTATACTGCTCCTGGTGGTGGAGAAAATCGACGAAAGCCTCATCCACCACTACAGCGGCATCATGGGACCGGGCATACTCAATAACTGATTGGATAATCGGCCTTTTAACCGCTCCACCAGTGGGATTGTTAGGATTACAAATATATACCACATCGGCACCGCACAGTGCCTTTTTAATACGGGGCACCGGCAGCGTAAATCCCTCCTCCTCCAACAAAGGCACTTCGAACAATGCCCCCCCAGCGTTGGTAATTGCCGCACCGTACTCCACAAAGGTAGGTGCGGTAACCACCGCCCTGCGAAAATTCATTACCCGGGCCAAAAGATATATCAATTCCGCTGCACCATTGCCCAGCACCATTTTTTCAGGCGCCACATTGAGATACCCGGCCAGGGCCGCACGCAGCTCCGCACAGCGCGGGTCGGGATAATGTCTGATCAAATCCAGATTATCCGCTATTGCCGCCAGGGCCATAGGGGAAGTACCCAACGGGTTGATGTTGGCACTAAAGTCATAAATTTCTCGAGGATTGCAACGCATACTGCGGGCGGCACCAAATACATCTCCACCATGCCTGTATTCTGTATGTATCATTATATAGCTCCTTAGTGTTATATTTTATAACCACGGAACACTAAACAACCATGAACAGTATCCATAAAGGGGTATTACTGCCAGGTAAATTAGCAGCTCAGTGGTTTCCGCCGTGGCACCGTATATATCGCCGGTCAGGCCGCCCAAATCGCCGGTCAGCCTGCTGCCCATTAAGTGCACCCAACCCCACGCGGCCAATAACAAAATCAAGCCGGCCGCCCAGGCTACCAGGGCAACCATTATTATTGTACTGCCGGTAGCCCAAAATAACTCCCGCTTACCCGTATACCTGTTATATAGCGTACCCAGTCCTTCCTTACGGGCATAGGGGAAACAAGCAATGGCGTATACCATGGACCACCGGCTTAGTATTGAAGCCAGCAGTATGGCCTGGTATATAAGGGGTATTGCAACTGTTAAAAATACATTATACTTCAGCAGTAACAGACAGGCCAATCCCAGAACACCAAAGGCACCCACTCTGCTGTCCCGCATAATGTCCAGTTTCATTGCCCGCGGTCGCCCACTGAAAACACCATCCACGGTATCCATAAAACCGTCCAGATGCATACCACCGGTCATAATGACCATCAGCACCACCAGCATACCAGCAATCAGGGGCACCGGAAAGATATAAGACAATAACATTTGGGCTGATAGTAGCAATACACCAAGCAACAACCCCACTAAAGGGAAAAATACCGCTGCCCGGCCAAAAGCCGCTTCATCAAAATCACCTTTATAGATATTTATTCTAGTCAGGTGCTGGAGGGCAAAACAAAAAGTTTTCAAATTTCCACCCTCTTCCTTGTCCTGCTATACAAAGCACAGCAATTTAAAAATCCCCGGGCGGCAATGGGCAAACCCGCAAAGTGAACGTGCAGGTAAGTGGCCAGCACGTTACCACGGGCGTGACCGTCCGATCGTCCCACAGACTCTCCTGGTTTGCGCAACATGAATGCCGGAGTTAAACCCTGTTCTGTGACCGTCGAGTAATGAAACTCATGACCCCGTATTTCGGTGCCTTCTTTTACCAGGAGGTTATCCCGCAGCGCTTTCGCTTTAACATAACCCAAAGCCACTCGTTTTTTCTCCATCTTGCAATGAGCAGGTAGTATACCGGCACCGCTTAGACGGCGCCCTGAAAAATCAGTTATCCCATCACAGAGATACATTAATCCGCCACATTCGGCGTACACAGGCATACCATTGGCCACCCGGTGCCTTAAATCGCCAATATAAGGTGTATTGGCAGATAATTGTTCGATAAACATTTCGGGAAAGCCACCCCCTATGTACAGGCCATCCAATCCATCAGGCAGTGATTGATCTTCCAGGGCGCTGCTGTACACCAACTCGGCACCCATTGCCTCCAGTAAATCCAGCCCATCTTGGTAATAAAAGTTAAAAGCACTGTCTTTAACAATGCCCAATTGCACAGGCACGCCCGCTTCCACCGCAAAAATACGCTGCCGGGCTGCCAGCGCGGGGGCACTGCGGGCCAAATTAACCAATTTTTCCATATTGATACCCCGTGCTACCCGCTGCCCTAATAAATGCATTGCCTCTTGCAGTTCACGGTTCTCCAAACTGGGCACCAGCCCCAAATGACGCTCAGGCATGTGCAAATCGTTTTCCCTTAATATTCCCCCCAGTACAGGTATACCCGTTTTGGTTTCAATAGCCTCGGTTAAGATGGCCAGGTGCCGGGCACTGCCCACCCGGTTTATAATAACACCAGCCAGGGGTACACCACCCGGCAGATTTGCATAGCCCCATACCACCGCTGCGGCGCTGCGGGCCATAGACCGGGCATCCATTACCAGTATCACAGGACATTCTAGTATTTGGGCCACACGGGCCGAACTACCTTCGTCGCTAGAGCCTATACCGTCATACAAGCCCATAACTCCTTCGATGACACTGATATCCGCACCCACAGCCGACCGGGTAAACACCTCTTTAATGCCGTCCTCACCCAGAAAAAAGGTATCCAAATTCCTGGAAATCCGCCCGGTGGCCACATGATGAAAGCCGGGATCAATATAGTCAGGCCCGACTTTATACGGCTGAACCCGCATACCGGATGCATGGAGCATAGCCATTGCCGCAGTGGCAATGGTGGTCTTACCCGCTCCACTGTGTGTGCCGGCAATCATTATGCGGGGGAAATCTGGCATTACCCATCACCCTCTACTAAAATTATTCCGAAAATTATTTATCATATTTAACTCACGCCGTAGCACAGAGCCAGATTCCGCTGTTTGATAATTATAATCAACTCCAGCACGACGGAAAACTTTAATTTTGTAATAGTTTTAGCGCTATCCAGGCCAGGACCGGCAGACACAGCGCAGCAAGTACTGAAGCCAAGTAAAGCATATCCACGGCCCGGGCAATATGATCCGGCCTGAGATCCTCAAGTGGATCGCCCATATAATGGCGAAAGGATGCCACCCCGCTATAAACATTGTGTCCTCCCAGCCTGACGTGTATAGCCCCGGCCATGGCCGATTCCGGTATGCCACTGTTGGGACTGGGATGCCGGGCGGCATCCCTGCGCCACGCCCTAATGGCCCGCCGCCAATCACGACCTGACAGCCAGGCAGCCAGCAGCAGCACCAGGCCCGTCAGACGGGCCGGTATATAACCTGCTAAATCATCCAGCCGGGCCGCCGCCCAACCTAAATATAGGTATTGATCATTCTTATAACCCAGCATAGAATCCAGCGTATTCACCGCCCGGTAAGCCATGGCCAGGGCCGGCCCACCAATACAAGCATAAAAAAGCGGTGCCACCACAGCATCATTTATATTTTCTGCTACCGTTTCCACAGTGGCCCGTACCATTTGCCCCCTGTCCATTGTTTTAGTATCCCGACCCACTATCCAACCTACCTGCTGTCGAGCTGCATTCTTATCACCCTCCGATATCAACTGCCGTATAGCACCGGCCGCCTCGGCCAGGCCCCTGGCAGCTACGGTAGTGGAAACAATCCAGGCTCCTAAAAGCAAGTAGATATAATAACTGACCTGCCAGGCCGCCCACATAATTAGCGAAGTAATGCCAAAACTAAACGTTACAATCGCAATGACAATACCCACACCCGCAGCTTTAAGTCCCCCCGGCGATGAAGTAATGCACCGGGCCAATTTTTCCAGACGGGCTATGCCCCGACCGATAAACACAACCGGGTGGGGTAAACGGGGGGGATCGCCCACCAGCAAATCAATTATAAAACCCATTAAGGTATGTATAAGGAATACATGCATCATACTACATTCCCATTAAACGATAGATTAAATTCATATCCAAGCTATGACGCACCAGTTCAGCCAACCGATCGTAACCCGCTTGTTTTTTTTGCTCGGTACTCATTAACACTGCTTGTCCCTCTGTGTCCAATCCCTTTTTCTTCTTCATCATATCCACCAGGTGCCGCCGTAAAGTATCATTATCAAAAATACCGTGTATATAAGTACCCCAAATATTGCCATCGGCACTTTGCGCCCCATCCATCACGTGCACCTGGCAACCTGAACGGGTATTAATTACAAAAGCAGGCCTGGCATCAGCACCCAATTTGGTGCGGCCCATATGGATCTCGTAACCCGTCAATGGCTCACCATAACTACCTAAGAATTTACCACCTACGGCCACTGAAGCCTGCACCTGACTAGTCACCTTTTCCCTGGCAAAAACAGTATACATATCCAGCAAACCCAACCCGAAGATATGTTCAATCTCAGATTCGGTTTTATCCGGATCTTTAAGCTCCTGGCCCAACATTTGAAAGCCACCGCAAATACCGATCACCGGCACCCCCTGGCGGGCCAGGCGCACTATTGCACCTGCCAGACCCGTTTGTTTGAGATATAAAAGATCTTCAATGGTATTTTTGCTGCCCGGGATAATAATAAAATCTGGATGCCCAAGCTTATCATCCCGCCCCACGTACCGCAAATGCACATCGGGTTCACTTTCCAAGGGGTCAAAATCAGTAAAATTAGAGATACGGGGCAGGCGCAGCACAGCAATTTCCACCTTGCCACTATCATTACCAGCAAGGTAATTCTTTCTTTCCATAACCACTGAGTCTTCATCCTGGATGTACAAATCATCAAAATAATGTACCACGCCGCATACCGGCACCCCCGTTTTTTGTTCCAAGAAACGGATGGCAGGCTGAAACAAGCTTACGTCACCCCGAAATTTATTAATAATAATGCCTTTAACCCTTTCCCTGTCTCCGGGGGGAAGCAATTCCAGGGTACCCACAACTGCCGCCAGAGCACCACCCCGATCTATATCAGCCACCAGCAACACAGGTGCCTCTGCCCGGCGGGCCACCTTCATATTCACAATATCCGTGTCCTGCAGGTTCACCTCCGCCGGGCTGCCGGCCCCTTCAATTACTACTATATCAAAATTACTGCGCAGCCTGTCCAATGCTGAAGTAACCACACTCCACAATTTACCTGCCAGCTGTTGATGATAATTCCAGGCAGTATAATTATCCAGCGGCCGGCCAAGCACCACCACCTGGGATGAAGCGTTACCCGTAGGCTTTAGCAACACCGGGTTCATATCCACACTGGGCGGCACCCCCGCCGCTTCGGCCTGCACCACCTGTGCCCGGCCCATTTCACCACCATCGGCAGTTACAAATGAATTTAAAGCCATATTTTGCGATTTAAAAGGTGCTACCCGGTAACCATCTTGATAAAAAATACGGCACAAAGCTGCCGTTAAAATACTTTTGCCGGCATGGGAAGCCGTTCCCTGGATCATAATTGTTTTGGCTGGCATTACCGTCCCCCCCCTTGCAAGCTGCCTGCCGCGAGTGATTTCAACTCCAGAGGCATGCCCGCCACCACGTAAAAAACCCGGTCGGATAGTTCGGCCAGCAGCTGGTTAACCCGTCCCGCAATATCACGGTATACTCTGCCCAGTTCATGCTCGGGCACCAGGCCGCAGCCCACCTCATTGCTGACCATAACCAGAGTCAACTGTTTATCCCGGGCCACATCGACAATTTCCCTGGCCTGGGCAATAATATAGTTTTCCTTTTCCGATATGCCTGCCCCGGGTCTGGGGATATGATCATCCAGCAATAAATTTGACATCCAAAGGGTCAAACAATCAATCAATACCACTGCCCCCGGGTGAAGCGAAAGCAGTACACCGGCCAGCATATGTGTTTCCTCCACCGTACGCCAACCATCCGGACGGCGCAAGCGATGCTGCTTAACCCGTTCAGCCATTTCATCGTCATGTACGCCGGCGGTGGCTACGTAAATAACATCTTTGCCAGGTACCGCAGCCAGTTTCTCAGCCAAACTGCTTTTACCGCTGCGTGCTCCGCCAATTACCAGCACAATTTCCCCGCTTGTCAAGTCCACATCTCCCCCATATAAATAAAGTTAATTTTATTTTTTGAGTAAGCCATATTAGATTAATAACCGCTTATAAATAAAAATTGGACAAAAAAATAAAACCCCAGCTTTCCAGACTGGAGTTTATCATCCCCATCAAAGAAAGCCATTCCCCATCTCACGCAGGTTACTGGCAATCACAGGCAGGTTTCCTGGCTAACGGATCATTGCCGACATACGCCTTCCCCCGTAGAGTGGCTAAACCGGATGTACCGGCTATGGCGGCTACCCGTATACAGTGGCGGAGACCGCTCAGGTTTAACCTGATTCCCTATTATCCCCCGGGTGCAAAACCCACCCGCGGGGCACCTGTGAAACTGCATATCATTTACATTCGTTTTTATTTGTAATCCAGTCATGGATAAATGTGCGGTAGCTTCCACTATTAATACCAAAGTATTTACCGTTTAAAAACAGGTTAGGTGAAAAACCTCAGTACCGGGCTGCTTGCAATTAACTCAGCCATCACGGGTTAATCTCTCTCTTTTGAATTATATCATAACTTGTAAAAAAAAGACCCCTCATTAGGGTCATCAGTAATTAATTATAGTATCTTTACTGACCTTTAATTTTGGATTCAAGTTCTACAATTTGCCTGTTTTTCTTCAATAACCAACAGGCATACTTGTAATTATTACGGTGTAAACGGCGGTTTTCCTTTTCCAGCCTGGTCATAAAAAATGTCTTTTCTTTTTCCACTTTTTCTACTAAATTCATCAATACCCTACGGCTAAGACGGAGTTGGTCCACCTTATCCTCCAATTCCTGAATCCTGCGCTGGAAATATTGAACATCCGGGTATTCTTTCATCGCAACACCACCTTGACCGTCTTAATATAGTTTTATTATATGTCCGGTGGTTTTTAAATAGACATATCACGCCTGTTCCCCGGAGCGTAAAAATTCACCAATACGGCGAACCGCCTCTTGCAGCACAGGCTCATCCCGCACCAAAGCAATACGCAGGTATCCCTCACCCATTTTTCCGAAAGCAGTGCCCGGTATCACCAGTACACCAGTGCTGTGCAGCATTTTTAAGGCAAATTCCCGGCAGGAACAATTATATCCTTTGGGCAGAGGTGCCCAAACAAACATGGAGGCATTGGGTCGGGGCACTTCCCAGCCCAAACCGGCAAGGCCGTCCACCAGCACATCCCGACGACGGCGATAATACTCTGCGTTTTCCCGCACACAATCCTGGGGTCCTTCCAAAGCTGCTATACCAGCCTTCTGAACAACGTTGAACACACCATAATCAATATTAGTTTTTATTCTATTCAGTGCCTCTAAAACACCCGCATTACCCACGGCAAATCCAATCCTGCAGCCTGCCATGTTATAAGTTTTAGAAAGTGAATAAAATTCAATACCTACTTCCTTAGCTCCCGGCGCCTCCAGAAAACTAACGGGCTCAAAGCCGTCAAAGGCAAGCTCGCAATAGGCAATGTCATGACAAACCACGATGTCATACTCCCGGGCGAAATTTACAAGCTCCGCAAAAAATTGCCGGTTAGCTGAAGCAGCCACCGGGTTGTTTGGATAATTCACCCAAAGCAACTTGGCTTGTCGGGCCACATCTTGCGGTATGGCTTGCAAATCCGGTAAAAAGTCATTTTTCGCCAATAAAGGCATAGGGTAAATTTCACCCTCCGCCAACACTATACTGGCAGCATATATGGGATAGCCAGGATCAGGAATCAGGGCAATGTCTCCCGGATTGATATAAGCCATTGCTATGTGAGCCAAACCGTCCTGGGAACCCATTAAAACCAGTACCTCATCGGCTGGGTCTAATTCTACCCTGAACCTGTTTTTATACCAGTTAGCCACCGCCTGGCGCAGCGCTAGCTGGCCAACCAGCGGGTAACGATAATTATCCAGATTATCAAGAGCCTTGTGCATAGCTTCGATAATATGTTGTGCCGGCGGGCGATCCGGACTACCCACCCCCAGATTAATTACCTCAACGCCCCGCTGCTCTACTTTCTTTTTTAGTTCCTCCATTTCATTGAAAATCGCTGAACCCATATTTTGTATTCTACGCGCTTTTTCCATATACATTTCCTCCGCCAGGTAATTCTAAAGCTTACTATTTTTTGTGGCCAGCGCCCACAACTGTTTAACCGCCGCATAAGGTACCCTGGCCTCCCCCAGACGCCCGTGCCCTGTTACGCCTACACCGTGGAAATCAGAGCCACCGGTGGCTACCAGCCCGTATGTTCGGCAAAGCCCCAGATAGTAATCTTCTACATGCCGCGAATGTTTGGGATGATACACTTCCAGCCCCTGCAACCCGGCATCAATCAGGGAATTTATTAAGTCCTCACCGCAGGATATGCCCGGGTGAGCCAGTACAGGCACACCGCCCAACTTTCTGACCAGCTTAACCATCTCCACCGGGTGATATTTTAATCTGGGCTCATAAGCTGGTTTACCCACACCAATATATTGTTCAAAGGCCTCAGTAATACTGCTGGTTTTCCCACCAGCCATTAAAGCCTGGGCAATATGCGGCCTGCCCACTGAACCGGACCCGGCCAGCTCAAGTACCTGATCAAAAGTAATATCAATCCCCATATGCTGTAACTTGGCCACAATTTTTTGAGCTCTTTTCAGCCGGGCATTGCGAAAGACATTCAAGTGTTCCTGAAAATAGGTATTGTTGGGATCTATACAATAAGCAAGGATATGTACTTCCAGGCCATCGCATTCAGTACTTAATTCCACTCCATCTACAATGTCAATTCCATGCAAGGCAGCCTCCAGCCTTGCCGACTGGGTACCCTCCATGGTATCGTGATCGGTTATAGCCAAAGCCCGCAATTTGGTATGCGCAGCCATACGCACTACTTCCTCCGGAGTACTTAAACCGTCGGAGTAGGTAGTATGTATATGCAAATCAGCAAACATTATTATCACCCTAACATATCATATCTCGAACAAAAAACATGTTTATATTGTACCATTATTGTACCATAGTTAAATGAACATTTCGGACTATCCTCAATCCTTTGCAAATTATTTTAAAACCACGGTCAACAGCCTTAACCAATTTCCTCCCATTATACCGGCTACCTGTTCGTGACTGTAACCATGACTTATCAGCGCTTCGGCGAGGTACGGGCCACAGGTGGCGTCATGCAATCCCGGCGTAACCTTATCCATACCATCAAAGTCAGATCCTAACCCAATGCAATGCGTACCAAAACGAGATGCAATATGATCAATATGCTTGATGAATGCTGACAGGCTGGGATTATGTTGATCTACAAACTCGGGAACAAAAGTCAGCCCCACTATACCACCGTTCCGGGCCAGGTATTCTATTTGATCATCATCTAAATTGCGGGGATGATCACACACCGCCCGGCAGTTGGCATGGGTGGCGGCAAAGGGCTTGCTGGATGTTTCGGCCACGTCCCAGAATCCCCGGGGGGCCAGATGAGCTACGTCAATCAACATACCCAGGTCATTCATCGCCTGCACCACCGAACGGCCAAACAAGCTTAAACCACCGGCAGCAAAATCTTCCCCCACTCCATCCCCCAGCTCGTTGCGCCCATTCCAGGTCAATGTTATCGAACGCACTCCCAAGCGGTAAAAGGTTCTCAATAACGCTATATCGCCGGCCAGCGCTTCACCACCTTCAATAGATAGCAGCGCGGCAATTTTACCTGCTCCGGTAACCCGGTGAATATCCTCTGCATTTAAGGCCAGCTCAACACTGCTCTGGTCTTGAAGTATTTCCGCATAAAAAATATCTATCAACTGTAGACATCTTTTTAAAGCCATATCTTTATACCTGGGTGCAATAAAGGCCGCAAAAAACTGCACCATTATATCGCCCGACCGCATACGCGGTAAATCCAGCTGTCCCCTGGCGGATCTTTCACTGAAAGTGCGGTTTTCTTTAGCCATGGCCGTCAGCGTATCACAATGACCGTCCACAATCCATGGTGTATACAATGTTCATCGCCCCCGTTCATTAAAAAACTAAAAAACCTGTTTATTCTTTAATTAGAATAAACAGGTTGCTTTTGACACATCAAAATGATTAGTAACTTACCGGGGTTCGACAATTAACTTAATTGCTGTTCTCTCTTCTCCGTCTATTAATATGTCCGTAAATGCCGGGATACAAATTAGATCCACACCGCTTGGCGCAACAAATCCTCTGGCAATGGCTACCGCTTTTACTGCCTGGTTCAATGCACCCGCGCCAATAGCCTGCATTTCTGCGCATCCCTTCTCCCTTAGCACTCCGGCAAGGGCACCAGCTACAGAGTTTGGATTGGATTTTGCTGAAACCTTTAACACTTCCATTCATCGAACCTCCTTCTTCTCTGGAAAGAATGTATGCAATTATCCCTGTTTTTAAAATATATTCTGCAGCAGCAGCTAAATTCCTTTTTTACACAATATTTTTTTAACTTTTTTGTTAAGACTATTCATAATTTTGAATACGCTTTATGGCAACGGCCTGGCCTGTATCCCGCTGAACATCAATTATTACAGCATTGAACTGGTATAAACCGTTGGCGGCCTCAAATTTTTGAGGCATTTGAGTTAAAAACTTATGCACAACCAACTCTTTCTTTACGCCTATCACTGAATCACGGGGACCGGTCATACCCACATCGGTAATAAACGCCGTACCCCCTTCCAGTATACGCTCATCGGCTGTTTGCACATGGGTATGCGTACCACAGACCGCCGATAACCTGCCGTCCAAGTAGTAGGCCATAGCGGCTTTCTCCGACGTGGCCTCGGCGTGAAAGTCCATTAAAATAACGGGGGTTTCTTCCCTTAAAATTGGTATAACTTGATCAGCACACCTAAAAGGGCAGTCCAATTCCGGCATAAATACCCGACCAGACAAATTAACTAC
>JGI2924J29684_1078299_pt1 | contig 39840 bp, 40 predicted proteins | sample BenlonsequencITS_FD_29684 | JGI IMG/M metagenome (IMG submission 29684)
CCCAACCGTCGACTGACGGGTCGAATCGAGCCACACCGCCAGATTCGACCCATCAGTTCAGGCTTGGCCCGCCACTAGTAGCGTCCCAAGTCTACTCTGACTAGTGCGCTGCACTTCTGACCGAGAATCGTGATCGGTTTGAGCCAACTCTTAACTAGTCGGTCCACACTTGGGACAGTACTAGTTGGTACTCTGCAGGCCAAGCACAATCGCTCTTCGGAAGTACACTGTTGATTTCAGAGCACAACATCGATGGCTTGTTTGAGTGGTTCGTCACCCGGTTTTCTGTAGAGAGCTCTGCGGAGTTGAAAGGCTCTGAGATACGGCGTCAGTTTGTCTTTTGAAATTCCTCGATGAGGCAAGAGCCACGGTCGCAGCAGCGACCCGTGGCTCTCGCAGGTGTTGATGTGAGCGTCTTCGTCAGCGTATTCACCGTCGCTGTGGACGACGTATTCGCGGTTGAAGATGTCGTCGTCATCGAGTGGCTCGTATGCTCGAAATCCGTCGGCATAGACGGTTAGCGACTCCTGCTCGTGGTTGTCGAGCAGGAGTCGCACAGTCGATTCGTCGGCGGATTTCGTAGGGACCACGTAGCGGTTGTCCGCGCCACGATCAATGAGTGTGAATACTGGCGGTTTGCCGCCTGCGTACGAGCCGCGCTCACGCGCGGCGAGGCCACGCGAGCGCGGCTTTGAGTCCTGCGGAGAGATACAGTTCGTCGATTTCGACCGGACCTGAGAGTGTGATTGAGGGCGCGTCGAGCGTTCTGGCGAACTGCTCGACGCACTCTTTCAGTGCCCGGTACGAGAGACCAAGTTCAGCCTCAAGGTGGCAAATGTTTGTGTTAAACCGTAAGAACGTGTAAATCATGAAGTCCCACTCTTTGAGCTTCAACTGGAATGGGCGAAGATTGTACCAGTCTTGTCATTGAGCGAACGACCGCAATTCAGACACAGAGACCGTTGATAGACTCGATAGCTGCCATTTCTGACCGTGCGGTCAGAACGGCAGCGGGGAGGTTCAACACCGTTTCGCCAGCGAACCTGCTCCAACAGGTCCGCAGCGTCCGATTCAGACACAAAGCGGTGCATTGGGAACATATCGGGCACCGCTGCCGCGGTGTCCTTGTCCTCTTTGACTGTCAGCTGCAGCTCTCGGTAGCAACAATCTACTTCACAAGAGCGAAAGACGAATACCGAAAGGCTTTAAGAGGAAAACACACCGCCGTTACAGCGGTAGCGAGGCGAACGCCAACCCGTTTGCTATATTCAGCCACCGCTTATTTGTCTCCGGTCCCAACCCGAGGACGACCCTGGCAGGTGGCGCGTTGCCCGACGGCTACCTCTTCCCAGGGTCGCTCGACTCTCGAGGCAGCGGCAACGCTCCGACACCGCGAGTCGAACGCCTGCTGACAAACGTGGGTTGCCAGCGGCCGAGGTTGTTTCCCAGTGTCAGCGACGACGCTCGTTTTGTCCAACCTCCGACAACGGAGCCACAGTAAAGCAGTCGACCTGTCACGAGACGGTACGTCAAGCTAGCGGCCCGAAGACGACGAACCCGCACCGACAGACGATCGTCCTGGCAGCAGACGCCAGTGTGTCACCCCAAACGCTCGCCTCCGAAAACCAGCCGACTCCCGGACCGATACGGAAGGCTACGGCCAAAAACCACTGACTGACTCCGAACGCAACCGCATCGACGTCACGAAAACGAACGGTATGCACGCTCGAGCGGGCTGAAAGTCGAGCCGAACGGCTGGTTCGTGAAGCGTGCGAGGAAGACACGAAGAAGTCTTCGATGAACCGTCGATATGGCCTGCTCCGACGGCGAGATTCGTGAACTCGAACAGGACACCGACGCTCAGAACTCTGCTCGAGTGGTTGCCGACGAGAAAGCGATAGCGGTACACTGATCGTTGGGGCTATGGTGATACCTCATTCCAATAAGTTGTGTACGACTCACAGATCGAATGAGATAGTCAAAAATTAGGAGAGAGTCAGTATGAGGCTTAGTCTTCGTCTGGGTCTAAGACCTCAAAGCTACCGATTGTTGCGGAAGCTTCTGCCTGCTCACTTAGCGGAGGTTCGTCGTCATCTGCATCAATTCCATCTCCAAGGTATGCAACGACATTTACGCTGACACGTTCCCCATCACTGTCAGCGTCTAGCTCAACAGTCACCTCAGTCCCGGTGGCCTCTAATGTCGCTTCATCGGGTGTGACTGTAAACGCATCGACCTGACCGTCAAAATCTTTGTTATCAAACAGCACCTCTCCATCGGTTGCGTCCACTAGCGCAACTCCGTCAGCATTCCCAAGGGAAGTTACTGAAACCATCACTTCCTCTTCACTAGCGTCGTCAATGTTGACACCAGCCTGTGGGTCTTGCTGCATATCGTCGCCAATTCCGAGAACGAAGGTCGCGATCACCGCGGCGAGAATCACAGTAATCGCAACCATCAGTATTACGCCTATAACTGGTGAGACAGCGCGTTCGTTTGACGATTCGCCGCTTCCAAATGTGTACTCGAGTTCGAACATGGAGATTCACGCACCGATGGACAGTTCGAAGGCGTCTTCCAGCGACAGAGCGTACGCGCTGGTCGGACGGAACCACCACATCGTTCCGATCACCCTTCTTGCTGCCGTGATGATGCGGTCAGTCGTTTGAACTGTCCACATATATAATCAACTCTTAGAGTGATTGCTTGAATCAACGCTGTAACTGCTTGTATCTTCTTGCTCCCGATCACGTACCTGCAGAACGGCGCGACAAACCTTGGTAGTAGTGAAAGTATATTCTACCAACATGTTTTTCTATCGAACACCGTGACCTTCTATCATGCCGTCCGACCGAGGGCTAGCATCCGAACGTGCGCTTGCACGCACCTACCACAGCCGCTCCTACACTGACGCCTACGAAGCCGTCGAGGACTACCGCCGCGTCACCCAGTATGCGAGTGACCACCCCCGGAAAGGCTCGGGTGCCGTGTCGACGGCGCTCGAGCTCCCGCGAAGCCGTATCCGGCCGTGGCTCGACGACTCGAAACCCAACCCCGTCCGCGCAATCGAAACCGCTCGCAACTACGGCTGGCTCGAGTGCACCTACGATAGTCCCGCATTCGACCCGCTAAACACCCTCGTCGCCAGCGTCTTCTCCGGCGGCTCGATCACGGCCGATCACTACCAGCCATCGTTCCCACTCGACGACCAAGATAATCGCGTCGTCGATGCACTCGAGTTGACCGACGTCGAGTACGAGATCATCGAGGACCGCGACGGGCGTGCCGACGAAGTCCGTCCCACTGACGATGGAACTGTTTTAGGTCGTGTGCTGACTGTGCTGGGCGCTCCGACGGGACCGAAGGCAGCACAGCCTCTCTCGCTGCCGAGCTACCTTGAGGACGCACCGGCGGACGTTCGCAAGCAGTTCGTCGATGTGTACCTCGAGCACCGCGCGGTCGAATATCGGGGGAAGGATACACTCTGCATTCAGGAACAACGAAATCGAGAGTATCTCGCCGGTCTGGCTGCGCTTCTCGACGACGTAGCCGACGGCGGGGTGGCCCTCCGGGAGCGCCATATCATCATCACGGCGGCTGCCTCACGTCGTTTAGACGCCGTGAATTAACGATACACTCGGCGTGAGGTCCTTGTGGCCCCAGAGTCGATCGTGATCGAACCCACCGATGGCATCGGACAGCGACCGCTACAGTCTCCCTGGCAGTACGAACTCGTCGTTCTCTGATACCGAGTGGTGTCCCGATGGACCGGCGCGACCGCAGGAGCGCGCGGTCACGCCGGAACTGACTGACAGTAAACCGTCTGATACGGTTTGTTGTATTCAATTACCGCCGATCGTCGATCCCGTTCTGGCGATTGGCGGTAAATAGTTACAACAATCCGTCTGAGTCATCGACACCACAGTGAGCGATGACCGATCGCTACGGGGGACAGACCACCGTCGGCCAGACCCTCACAATCCGCGAGAATTTTCTGGAACCCTCGTCTGCCCGGTAGGCTGGCTGGCCGATCAACACCCCGCTCTCGAGGCCGACCGACTCGAGAGACGAACTCGTCACGCATTGTCCTCGCCCCGCGACAGCCTGGGGCGTTTTCAGGTCCACGCCCTCGAGTAGAGACGCTATCGAGGCTGGAAACATCACTCTCTGATTCGACTACACTTTGGCGAGAATTCGAGTCCGCCCTCCCCGATTTGAACGGGGGGCAAGTCGATCTACAGTCGACTGCTCTACCAGTCTGAGCTAAGGGCGGTTGCACTCGTACGTAGCCGCCGAGGGAAACATAAGGGTTATCATTCGAAGCCGACGCCGGCATGTAATCGACGGTGAAAGGCAGAAGGATTGATATGGAGCGAAAGAGTACGTGAGAATATACTGGCTCATGAGCAAGATCACGTTCCGTGCCGACGACGACCTCGTCGAAGCGCTCGAGTCGCTCGAGCTCTCGAAGAGCGAGGCGATGCGGCAGGCGCTTCGGGCCTACATCGACGAGCGGCCGGAACGGAAGATGGGAGGATCGTCGACGGCCGTCGACGACGTCGTTCGCGAGCGCGTGGACGAACTCATCGAAAAGCGGCTCCGCGAGGAGCGGCGTCGCGGCCACGCGCCGGCGGATGACGGCCCGCGCTCTCGTGGGGCCGTGAGAGCGGAACAGCCACAGGATGTAACTGTCTCCATCTCTCTCGAGGGGGAGTCTCTCCGGACCGATACCCCGGATTCCGTTTCCGAGCGCACGCGGGAGACGAACGCTGACCGTGAACGCCGTGGAGAAGACCGGGCACGGCGGGGCCAGCCCGAAGGGACGACCTGCGGACAGTGTGGTGAACACGTCGCCGACGACCACGTCTACTGTCCTAACTGCGGAGAGAAAGCGTCTCGGCGGCTGTTCTGTGACTGTGGCGACGAGTTGCGATCGGACTGGGCGTTCTGCCCGAGCTGTGGTCGTCGGACGCCGTCTGCGGACGTGCTCGAGCCCGACGTTCAACGAGACTGATAATCGTAAGACACGGAGATTGAAGATCGGCGGAACTTTTATTATACTGGATAGCGATCGGTACAATCGCGTAAGACGGTCGTCTTACAACGGAGCGAAATAGCGAAAATCGCCCGACGTCGGGCTGCTCCGGTGTAAGACACGTGCGTCAGACAGGGGCGCGCGCCGTCTTACCCAATCGGGGAATACAACCATGGAGCGTGTGACACTGCGAATTCCGAAACAGCAAATCGAAGAGGTCGAACAACTAGTCGATTCGGGGAAGTTTCCAAACCGTAGCGAAGCGATCCGATCGGCCGTGCGAGAGATGATCAACGAGGAGTACGACGAGCAGCCGGAGCAACAGCCCCGCGAACGTAACTGGGCAAAGGTGTAACGATGCAAGATATCGTTCAGGACGCACTCGACAACGCGGAAGAGGAAGCCCAGAAGATGGACGTCGAACTCGACAGCGACGAGTTCGGTGATCCACGTATCGTCATCGTCGGCTGTGGTGGCGCGGGTAACAACACGGTCAACCGACTGTACAATATCGGCGTCGAAGGTGCTGACACCGTCGCGATCAACACGGACAAACAGCACCTGAAGATGATCGAAGCCGATACGAAGATTCTGATCGGCAAATCACTCACCAGCGGTCTCGGCGCGGGCGGCGATCCATCGATGGGCGAACGCGCCACCGAGATGGCCCAGGGGACTATCAAAGAGGTTCTCGGGGATGCAGACCTCGTGTTCGTCACTGCGGGGATGGGTGGTGGCACCGGGACGGGTGCCGCTCCCGTGGTCTCGGAGATCGCCAAAGAGCAGGGCGCGATCGTCGTCGGCATGGTTTCGACGCCGTTCAACGTCGAGCGTGCGCGGACGGTCAAAGCCGAAGAAGGCCTCGAGCGACTGCGAGAACAGGCCGACTCGATCATCGTCCTCGACAACAACCGGCTGCTGGACTACGTCCCGAACCTCCCGATCGGCAAGGCCTTTTCGGTCATGGACCAGATCATCGCCGAGACGGTCAAGGGTATCTCGGAGACGATTACACAGCCCTCGCTGATCAACCTGGACTACGCGGACATGTCCACGATCATGAATCAGGGCGGCGTCGCCGTGATGCTCGTCGGAGAGACCCAGGACAAGAACAAGACTGACGAGGTCGTCAAGGACGCGATGAACCACCCGCTGCTCGACGTCGACTACCGCGGCGCGTCGGGTGGTCTGGTCCACATCACCGGCGGCCCCGACCTCACGCTGAAAGAGGCCGAAGGGATCGCCGACAACATCACCGAACGCCTCGAGGCCTCCGCGAACGTCATCTGGGGCGCTCGTATCCAGGAGGACTACAAGGGCAAGGTTCGCGTGATGGCGATCATGACTGGCGTCCAGAGCGCGCAGGTGCTCGGTCCGACGACCCAGAAACAGGCCGACAGGTCGCGTGCGAGTATCGAAGGAGTCGACGACGGAGACTTCGACGCGAGCAACCACGTCGAGAACGTACAGTCGTCTTCGGGTTCTCGATCGCGTACTCGTTCGAACACGGACTACGGTGCCCAGAGTGACGGGGGACGAAACGAGGTCGAACGACAAAATGGCGTCGACGTGATCCGGTAGCGACGTCGGTTCGCCTTCGAAACTCGTACTGTTCGGCCGAACCGGTCGTGACGCAGTAGCGATTGTGTTGCTCGCACACGCGTTCTCTTCCTGGCCGAGCTCAACGGTCGTTTACGGCCGTATACGGACGAGCCGTCTGACAGCGTACGACCCGATGCCGTCTGCGTATGACGTGTCGTACACGCCGGCGACGATTATTCGGCCAGTGACTCGAGCAACGAACATTTCCGACAGATCTCTCGCGTCGTCGTCGATCCGCACTGGGTACACTCCTGAAGGTCGACTCCGTCGTCGCCGCTGTACTCTTCGGTGGCGATGCTGGCGAGTTCTTCGTACCCCGCGATGATCGAGTGACGGGTTCCTGGATGATTCTCCTCGAGTTCGTAGAGTAACTGCTGGATCTCGCCGCGGTAGGCCTCGCTGGCGTGGGGGCACTCGGTGATGTGTGCTGGCAGGTCTTCGACGTGAGCGTAGAGGGCAACTTCCTTCTCGGGGACGTCCCGTAGCGGCTTCGCGCGCGGGACGAACTCGTCTTGTTCCTCTCGTTCCGAGAGCGGGCCGAGGCTCGCGTCGAAGTGTTTCGCGATCTGTTCGACATCGCCCTCGAGGAAGTTCATGAGTGCAGTCTGGGCCTCGTCGTCCAGGTTGTGGCCCGTCAGCAGGAGGTCGGCCTCGAGGTCGTCTGCGTACCGCGAGAGGACGTCTCTGCGGAAGACGCCACAGTAGGCACAGGCGGCCATGTTCTCGGGGTCGTCCTCGACGACGTCGTCCATCCGGATGCCGAACTCCTCTTCGTAGCCGACGACCTCGTGGTGGATACTCAGACGTTCGGTCAGTGCGACACAGGCGTCGACGGACTTGTCGCGGTAGCCGTCGATCCCCTCGTGGATCGTCAGTCCGACGAGTTCGATGCGGGGGTCTTCGGCGAACGTGTCGTGGAGGATCTTGGTGAGGACGACGCTGTCCTTGCCGCCAGAGAGGCCGATCACCCACGTCTCGGGGTTCTCGGGCGTTGCGTCCTGCGGGACGAGGTCGTCTCGCCGTATCCGGCGACGCACTCGCTTCTCGACCGACTCGCGGAAGTGGTCGGCACAGAGGTGTTGCCCCGAGTAGGCGGCGTGCATGACCGCCTCCTCGCCACACCGGTTACAATCCATCAGAAAGGCGTTGTCGACGAGTGCTCATCACGGTTTCGTCTGCACGACTCGAAAACTGCAGCGTCACCTGCGGCGCTTTCGTCTCGGTGGCGGTTCGAATCCCGGTCACTGGATTGGTGCGACCGTTCGCTTCTCGACCGCTCGAGCGCCGTCCTCGAGCGCCTCGAGCACAACGTCGACGTATCGGTCCCGCAGCCGTGAGGAGAACAGTTCGTGACCGCCGTCGTAGAGGACGACGTGTTTGGCGGGGACGCGCCGACCGATCGCCGTGTGGTCGACGACCGGATCTCGGAGCGAGCAGAAGACGACGGCGTCGTGGTCGATGGTCAGCAGTTCCGCCTGGGCGTGTCGCGTCTCGCGGACGAACGCCGGGGAGACCCAGTGGGGTGTCGTCGCGATCTGGTGGTCGGTCGCTCGCTCGCCGAGCACCGAGCGATCCATCTCTCCGGCAGGAAGAAACGGAAACGCCGTCGGAATCTTTGCAGCCGCCTCGAGCGCGAGGTCGGGGTAGTCGTGTCCGTACCCCCACCACGGGCTCAGGTAGACGTGGTTGTCCGCGCCGTCGAGCGCCTGTGCGACCAGCGCACCCGCACTGTGAGCCAGTAGCTGGTACCCCTCCAGGTCGAGGACGTACTCGGCGATCGGCTCGAGCCAGTCGGCTTTGAAGTCCTCGACGTTCGTCGGGAGTTCGAACGCGTGGACCCGATAGCCGGCGTCGGTCAGTTTCCCGATGAGCCAGCTGACGTTCTCGTGAGTCCAGCGGTTACCCCAGCCCATGACGAAGACGAGCTCGTCGTCGCCGTCCTCGTTGAAGACGCGGTGTCGCATATGCGGAGCTTCCACGGGAACCGGTAAAAATCTGCTCTCTTGACAGGACGTCCACGGTCGCCCAACGCTCGACCACGGACCTGCCGTTTGCCAACGGTTTTGAGCCCCGGCGGTCGATTCGAGTCATGTTCGACGCGTTCCGTTCCCGGCTCTACCGGCTCGGGTTCAATTTCTTTCCCGCCTACCGGGGGACCGGCGGTCGAGTGACCTACATCGCCCCAGACTGGCAGGAGATCCGGGTCAAACTCCCCCACTCCTGGCGGACACGGAACTACGTCGGGACGACCTTCGGCGGCAGCATGTACGCCGCCGTCGACCCCTTCTACATGATGATGCTGTTGAAGACGCTCGGCGACGACTACGTCGTCTGGGACAAGGAAGCCGAGATTCGGTTCGAGAAACCGGGCCGTGACACGCTGTACGCGACGTTTACGCTTTCCGACGAGGAGATCGACGCCGTGAAAGCCGAACTCGCCGACGAGGACACCGACGCGATCGACCGCCACTACACCGTCGAACTCGTCGACGACGAGGGGACCGTCCACGCGACCGTTCGAAAGACGGTCTACGTCACGACCGAGTAACGAGAAACCGTTTTGCGCCTCGAGCCCGCATCTCCGTCAATGAGTGGATTTGACCGCGCGGACGCGGTCGACCGGCTCGAAGCGGTCGTCGACACAGTCGAGGACGAACGAATGCCGGTGCCGGTTCGGGAGGTGTGGGCCTTCGGTGACGTCGCGCTCGGACTCGACCCCGTCGAACGACTGGACGTCTACCTGACGAAGGACGTACTGGTCCGCGACGACAGCGCCGGCGGGGCGGACGACGACCCCGACGTGGGGTTCCGCGAGTCACACGGCATCGAGGGCGTCGGCAAGTCCGTCAGGGCCGACTGGGCGGCGGAGTATTCCAAGTATCTCCGCGCGAACGCCGCCGGCCACGCCGCTCCCGAAAAGTGTCTCGCGGCCCACCTGTTGGGCGAGGACGACTCCGATCCGGTCCACCTCGAGGTCTGTAACGCCTCCTTCGAGGACAACGTCACCCAGCGACTGCGGGGCGCACAACTACGGGACGAGTACACGCAACTGCTCGATCCGCGCGGCGTCTGTCTGTGGGCCGACGGCGTCCGCAGCGACGAGGCGTTTCGCAAACTCCGCGAGAGTGAACTCGCCCTCCCCACGCTCTCCGACGCTCTCGAGATGCTCGGCATGGACGACGACGAGGCGACCGAGGCCGCCCAAGAACTCCACGCCTGGCGAGAGGACCAGGAGGGCGTGACGGTTCGCGGAGACGTGGTCTGAGCAGACGTCGCGTCACTCGAACCAGCGGAGGCTCACCGCGAACAAGACCACCATCGACGCGAGAACGGCGGCCACGACGGTCGCAACTGCGAATCCGGCGACCCGCTCGATGACGACCGACTCGATAGAGAGCAGTAAAAATACGCGGCCGTTGACGTCTCGAGAGCGTGGCAGGTGCGTCGGCACGGTCACCGCGAGAGTGGCGGATACGAAGCACTTTGGTTCCGGCGTCGGTTCGTTCCGTATGGTTTCGGCTTCGATCGGAGCCGCCCTCGAGGAGTTTCGGTCCCCTCGAGTCGCGCTGCTCGCAAACGTCGCGCTCGTGATGACGGGGTCTGTGCTCGCTCTCGTCGGTTACCTCGACCTCGTGACGGGGGTTGTCGTCGTCACTGTCGGGCTACTCGGGATCGCCGTGTCACTGGTCGGTCACGGTTCGACAGAACGTGACGACGGGCATCACAGAGACGAGAGCGGCGACGGGTAGCCCGAAGCGAAGACGACGCTCGGTGGCTTCTGACCCGACTCTATAAGTCGAACCTGGTCGTGTTGGCCGGTTCGACACAATGGTCGGTGTGTGATACGGATCGCTGTACCGATCTCCCGGTGCAATCGCTTCGGATGACGGGTGTGCCAACAACGACGGACGGAAAACCGTACGAAACGGTACTAGACTCGCCCTACCGTGACGAAAAACGGAACCGTTTCCTCACGTTCGTACTCGCGGGCTTCCATCTGTTCGACGACGGTCCGTCCCATCCGCCGCCACTCGCTGCGGAGTTCGTCGTACTCGCGTTCGGTCAGTTCGCCGGAGAGCATCGTTTCCCGGTCGTCCGCCAGCCCTGCACCCGTTGCTTTCCGCCGCGCCGCGACGACCGCCCCCTCGTTGTAGGGCGGTTCGACCGTCCGAACGTGGTCGTACTGGCGAGTATCGAGTTCCTCGAGCCCTGCGGTCTCGAACGTCTCGCGGGCGTCGGCACCGAGCGCGATGTCCGTCTCGACGCCGTCGAGATAAGCCTGGCGTGCTCGACGCTCGAGGTCGCCCTCTGTCGCGACGCTCGAGTCGATCGAGACGGCAGCGTTGTTGGGTTCGACCGCCGCGACGAGGTTCGAGGAGACCCGCGCGAACTCCGTGATCGCGGCTGTCGGTTCGGGCAGGTTGATCAACAGCGCCTGGCAGATCACCAGATCGAACGTGTCGTCGGGAAACGGCAACTGGCAGGCGTCGCCGGAGACGACGGGAACGTGCTCTCCGGCGGCCTCGAGCAACCGAGAGTCGGCGTCACAACCGACGACTTCGGCCCCGGATTCGGTCGCGAGCACACGGCTCAGTTCGCCGGTGCCACAGCCAACGTCGAGGATGCGCTCACGGGACTCGAGTCGAAGGGGTGCAAGCGCCTCGCGGGAGTCGTCCCACATCCCCCGGCGAGTTCGCTGCAAGTAGTCTTCGGAGAATTCGCGCACGCGCCGTCGTTGGGCGCTCTCGAGTAAAAGCGAGTCGATTCGGTCGCGTACTCAACCGAGGATGTCGCGTCCGGCAGCGACGAACAGAACGATTCCGATCAGGATCATCGAGCCCTGTGCGACGGCAGCGACAGTCGAGTCCACGGGGCCGCCGGTCAGGAGCGCGATCACGTCGGGGACGCCACGCAGGGAGCCGAGCACACCCAACAACGAGAGGACACCGATGCTGAGAACGGCGAGTTTCTCCCGTGGGGTTTTCACAGCTACAAGGCCGAAGCCGACGATGACGACGCCGAAGATGGCCGGGATGAGCGCCGTGACACTCGCAAAGTCCGAGAGCACGTACGAGCCGACTCCGACGGCGACGAGGACTGCTCCGAGGGCGATGCCGAGCACAGGCGTATCGGTCGTAGTAGACGCCATCTGACTTCCACTCGTGAGTCGAGAAAGTTAGCGGTTCCGAACCGAACGGAGTCTCGGACCGAAGACATCAGTCCGCAACCGCGACCGCGACGAGTGCCAGTGCCGTCCCGAGGACGACGGCACCGAGTACCCCCCTCGAGGTCGAGCAAGTCGACCACGATCACGAACTGGAACGCGAGGATGTACCCGAGCACCAGCAAGACGAGGTGGCGAAACAGAGTCTCGTTCATCCGCCGTCGTTTCGATCGTCTGATACATATACGTTCCGAATTGTCGGCTTCCCGACAAGAGACGTAGCCGGTCACTCACGGCTCGCGGCGCTCGCCGTTCGCAATACCGCAGTTCTCGCTCACTTCGTTCGCTCCGGACTGCACTCAACTCGAATCTTGCAGTTCGCGGGTCGTTCCTCCCTGCTCAGTATATCGAGATTCTCGCTCGCTTCGCTCACTTCGAATCTCGCAACTCCTTTACCTTCTCGATGTTCCAGGCGAACCCGCGCCCGTCCTCGGTCGGCGTCTCGAGCGCGAAAGGCAGGTCTCGCAGATCGGGATGGGTGACGATTGCCTGTATGCCGTCCTCGCCGATGTAGCCCTCGCCGATGTGGGCGTGTTCGTCCTTGTGGGTGCCGACATCGTGTTTCGAGTCGTTGAGGTGGATGTACTCGAGGTACTCGAGGCCGACGACGTCGTCGAACCGCCCGACAGTCTCGTCGACCGCTTCGGGCGTGGTGAGGTCGTTGCCCGCGACGAGCGTGTGGGCAGTGTCGATACAGATGCCGATGTCGGTTTCCGTTCGATCGATGATTCCCGCGAGGTGTTCGAACTCGCCACCGAGTTTGGTTCCACTGCCAGCGTCGGACTCGATGAGGATCTGGACATCCGCTGGCACGTCGAGGTCGTCGATGACGCCCGCGGCGTTGTCCAGGCCGCCTTCGACGCCCGCGCCGGTGTGGGCTCCGAGGTGGACGTTCACGTAGGGAACGCCCAGTTTCTCTGCTGCGTCGAGTTCCGCTTGCATGCTCGCTTTGGACTTCCGGCGGAGATCCTCTTTCGGTGTACAGAGATTGACCAGATACGAAGAGTGAATCACCCACGGCCCCTCGAGTAACTCGTCGCTCTCCTCTCGGAACCCGCCGGCAGCCTCGTTGCTGATCTCGGGCTGGGCCCAGACCTGTGGCGAGGTAGTGAAGATCTGTCCGCAGTTACCGCCGAAGGACCGCTGGCGGTGAACGGCGTTACGAATGTCGTCGTACGGAGGTGTTTCGTCGTCGGAAGAGACGCGCGATCCAGAGATAGATACGTGGGCACCGACGTTCATGGCTTCGTCTCAGTACCGAGCGATGAAAGGTACTTCGAAGCCGTCGGACGCCACCGACCCGACGATGCCGAGAACGAGCCGTCTCCGAACCGGTCGGCTCGACAGATGTCCCGCGAGATTACGCAATTCCCGCGTATATAAGACGCTACGTGCCGTATTCCACCACGGAGTGACGAGACGGATGATCAATCCGAAAGCGACTCTTCTCACCAGGCGTACTGTTCTCGAAGGAGTGGCAGGGATGGGTATGAGCCGACCCAGCAGCGGAGTCACGAGCGCGGCTGGCACCGTCTACGAGAACGAGACAGAAACGGCAGGAATCGGCCGTACTTCGAGCGCGTCGTCGACGATATCACCCTCGAGGTGGTCCGAGAGGGTAAACAGAAAGAGAGCGACCTGACGCTCGCAGCGAAACCGCTCGAACCCGAACAGATCGACCTCCGTGAGCCGACGCTCTGAGGCGGTTTCCTGTCTATCAGTGCCGCCGCAGCCGCGACCCGAAAGGTTGCACCGAGAGATCGAGACTGCCAGCCGTACCGGGAACGAGTTGCTCTGTGCCCCTCACGTCCGTGCGTCGTCGCCCTCGAGCGTCTCTCGCTTGCGAACCCACGCGCCCGATCCGTACTTCCGGTCCGCGAGATCGGCCGCCCGCTCGAGTTCGTCTTCGTGCCATCCTCCCGCCGCGGCGTCACACCAGTCGCATAACGCGTCGGCGAGCGTCTCGACCGCCTCCTCGCGGTCGATCCCGACCTGCTCGCGGATGCTCGTCACACGATCCGTGACGGTTCTGGGCTCGAGGCCGGCGTCGAAGACGCCGACGTGATGGTCGGGTTCCAGGTCGTAGCTGATCGACCCGTGCTGGATGACGACATCGCGCTGGCGGTACTGGGCGTTGCCGCTAATTTTCTGCGCGTCGGCCTCGCCTGCCGGCACAACGACGTCGTGGGCTGGATTGATATCCCGCAAGTAACACGAGGGGTGGTAGATCGACGCCTGTTCGGCCGCTGCGAAGTCCGCGTCGACACCCATCTGATCGAACGCTTCGAGGACCGGCTCGCAAAACAGCGCATAACAGTCCATCAGATCACCAGGCACTTCGTCTGCCGGTGCGACGATCGTGTACGAAATGTCTGCGTAGCGGTCGTGGTAGATCCCGCCACCACCGGTTTGTCGGCGAGTGACATCGATTCCCTCGCGCTCACAATACTCCCAGTCGACCGACGCAGCGTCTTGCCGATAGCCCAGCGAGAGCGTACTCGGTTCCCAGGAGTAGACCCGGACCGTCCGCAGGTCGTGCTCGAGCGCGCGCTCGGCGGCAACCTCTTCGAGTGCCATCTGGGTGGCTCCATCCCGGGGTTCGTCCCGGAGCAGTCGCCACTCTCGGTCGGCGAGTTCGGTTTCGGTCATGGGACGAGTCACGCAAGCGACGTGCAAATCGATTCCGATGGTCGTCGGCCGAGTCCGTGAAACGATCCGACTGTAATGCCTTATCTACGCAACTGCACTCTGTTTGCGGTTCCGCCGTCACGGACTGACGGGAGTTCGGATAGCGACACCATCTGCAACAACACCTATATGTTCATACCGCCGACGTATCTGACGAGACGCGATCGCGCCACACCAGCGACGCACCACTGGTGTCTGCGATCGTGACGACCAACAGATGAGTTCGAACGTCATAACCGCTATCGCTCGAGATCGACAGTATCGTTTCCGATCACTACCGCTGGCTCACGGACAGAGAGCGTCGACCACGCGCCGGTCGACACCGTCGTCTCGACTGGCGGGCCTGGCGTCGAACCCGACAACTCGGGCAGGTGGTTGGCAGTGATCGAGCACGGAACCCTGTTTGCGGCCACGAGTGCATTGCTCGCGGGCATGACGGTTGCGTTCGCACTGTGGACGCTACGAGTGCCGACTGGTGCTCGACCGTACGGATACGCGGTGTTAGTCGCCTGTGGATCGATGAGCATCTCCTACGCGCTCATGGCCGCTGGCTTGCTGACAGTCGAGACGACTGGACGGACGGAGTCTGTCGTTCGATTCCTCGGGTACACCGTCAGCTGGTCGGTCGTCTGTTTCGTTCTCGGCGCGATCGTCGATGCCGACCGCCGGACGACGCTCGCGCTCATCGGACCCGTCCTCGCCGCGCCCTGGGCGACACTCGCCAGTTGGGTTTTCGACGGGACAATCGCGGCAGTCGCTTCCCTCGTTCTTCTCGTTTCGCTGGGCGGGATGGTCTATCTTCTGGTGGGGCCACTCTCGAGCGTCGCCGAGACTGTGTCTGGAGAGCGAGCCCTGCTGTATACGAAGGTAAAGCGGCTGATCCTACTTGTCTTCACGGGCCTGATCCTGACTGGCGCCGTCTCCGAACAGAATCTCGGTCTGACTGGGGCTTTCGTCGGCCAAACTGTCGCAACGTATGTCGACCTGATCTGGCTCGCCGGCTTTGGAGCACTCGTGCTCCAGTACGCCGACACACTCGAGGCAGAAGAGGTTCCGTCACCGTTTTCGAAAGTCACACGCGGCGGTACTCACGGACAGCCCGACTGATCGACTACTTTCTCGATTCTCGTGTTCATACTGTCGGACAAAAGTCAATACGAAGTCGGTCGCGGATTCGCGGCCGCCTCCACCGGTGACGGCCCCAACAGAGCGACCGATCGTCACGTCGGTCTGTCCGGCAGTATCAGTCACGGATCGTAGACGACACCCGCTCGAGACCGAACGTATACAGGAGAAAGACAGTATCCGGAACGAATCGTCCGTGCAGTTGAGGTTGAATGCTCGAACACAACAGCCCGCACGGAGCACATTACATTCCCTAATTCTAACAAAACGCCACTGCAGAGTAGTGCGCCCCATATAAATTTCAGACTCTGAAGAGAGAAGGCAATTGTTTCGCTCCTTCAAACTCGGATCTGCACAGTCTTCGAAGAAATCGGCAACAGTCTTTATTGTATCTGACACGTGAATTTCGTGATGCGGTGTATACAAACCTCATACGGGAACGAAAGACAATGAAACCACAATCGTTCCACGTCCAGCGGAGACGGCAGTCGTATCGGCCGAAACACGTGCAATCCGACTCGGAGGAAAGACAGCGACGATGATCGAACACGGCACACTCTTTGCGGTCTCGAGTGGATTGCTCGGCGCGATGACGGTCGCGTTCCTGCTGTGGGCGTTCCGAGTTCCTGTGGGCGCTCGCTCTCACGGATACGCGGTCGTGATCGCGTGTGGGTCGATGAGCGTCGCGTACGCCCTCATGTCCACCGGGGTGTTGACAGTCGATTTGGCAGGGCGTACCGAATCGGTGACGCGCTTCCTGGGGTACACTGTCGGTTGGTCCGCCGTCTGCCTCGTTCTCGGAGCGATCGTCGACGCCGATCGGCAGTCCTTGTTCGCGCTCGTCGCCACCGTTCTCGGCGCACTGTGGGCAGCCTTCGCGAGCTGGTTCGTCACTGGAGTTGCCGCCGTGGCCGTCTCGCTCGTTGCCGTCGGGTCTCTGGTGGGGATGGGATACGTCTTGCTCGGGCCGTTCTCCCGCAACGCGACCCGCGTCGGCGGACAGCGAGCGCTGCTGTATGCCAAGCTCAAGTTCCTGATTCTGCTGGTTTTCGTCGTCATGCTCACGCTCGGCACAGTCTCGGAGCAACAGCTCGGTCTCACGAGCGCGTTCGTCGGGCAAACGGTTACGACCTACCTCGATCTCGTCTGGCTCCTCGGCTTCGGCGGGCTCGTTCTTCGGTACGCCGACGCACTCGAGAGCGAGCACGCCCCTTCACCGCTGTCGATCGTCAGCCGACCGGCCGAGCAACCGGCACCGTCCACTACCGACGTTGGATCGACGGAGTGAATCGAGCCGCTCGGCTGTCCAGTTCGACCTGACCGACCGTCGGCTGGTCACGGTCGGACTGCATCGACACACGGCAGTCATCTGAGAACCAAACAGCAACTTCTCCGATTCGGCGTCTCCACCCTGGTAGCGCCTCGTTCCCGCGCTCGGTCAGCACGTCGATCCGCCGGCCACCCGACGTCCTCGAGGCACATCCCTGCCGTCGCCGTCCGGGTCGATCCAATACGAGGTCGACCGCGCAGACGACCGCCGCGAACTCTTCCCGACATCCGGAAGAAAAACGACTGCCCTAAAAGAAGCGGTCGCCACTGTCTCCCTCTGACCCTGCTCGAGGGCGAACTTACCGGACTCGAGATGTGCTCGCCGGGTCCTCGCCCCAGGAGCACGCTCGTCGAACCCGACCGGCAATCCCAGTCCGGGTAGCCAAAGGCCCTGTCGACCAACTCCGAGCACCACATTCTTCGCGTGCTTATAAACCTACAAATGAAACTAGGAAATTCACGAGCTGGTGACTCCAAATTCGGTGTGAAAATCGGACGAGATCGAATTAGCAACTACGAATCATTAACAATATGACGGTTGTCGCGAAAATCCGAGAAAACCGACAGCGCAGCCGCTACCGAATCGGTGAACTCGGAGTGAAAAAAGCGTTACCCGAACTCACGCAGGAAGTCGCCCAACGCTCGAACGAACGTCTTCGCCGTGATCACTGGCGGTGACCGGATCGGCTCGTCAAGCGCGACCTTGATTAGATAATCTGTGAGCCGCCACAGGTTATAGATCAGCGTCGACAGCGCGAAGTTACACAGGCGAAGGCGGTAGTCCGTCGACGACGTCTTCGGCATGAAGTCCTTGATTGACTTGTACTGGTTCTCGATATCCCAGCGGCGACTGTATCCGTTCACGACACTTGAGATCTCCTCGGGCTCAACGCGGTCCTGGTTCGTCACGAATACTGCATACTTTCCATCGGCATCGTCGCTCGTACTTGGGGCATAGAGAAACTCAGCCTCGTGGTGGATCTCACCGTCGATTCCGAACGGGACGTTGTGCTTGACAGCTTCGTTTGCCGTTGGATGCTCTTGAATATCCTGGATCGCCTCTAAATCATCCTCGTACGTTGGAACTGGCGAGAGATACGTGAGCCCGCGCTCGTGGACATCTGCGTACACGCGATTCACGTAGAATCCGCGGTCGAACATCACCATATCCAGATCAACGAACTGCTCTGCTCGATCGAGCAATCGACTCACTAAATCGGCTTTCGAGTACGATGGAGAGTCGTCGGGCTCCCACGCAGAGTCCTCTTTGACTGGCTCGATACCAAGAACGATCGGTGCGTGGTCGCCAACTAGCGTGATGGTAGCGTACTTGTACCCACGTTTGTACTCGCCGTCTTTCTTGTACCCGCTCACCATCTTCGGATAGTCTGGCTTCGCGATGCCTGCTTCTTTGTCTTCCCACGGCCAGACGTGGAACTGCTCGTGGGTGATGTCGATCGCTGCGACGGTTTCGCGTGAGTCGAAGGGGTCGTCGCCACGGATCGAGTTAATGATGTTTTCCGTGGCAGCATTGAACGCCGTCATAATCGTGTCCCGAATCTGGTCGATCTCGGGCATCGAATCATCGTCCTCGAAGTCCTCCAACGTGAGCTGGCCGTCCGAATCCTCGGGCGTGGCAATCTTCTTGATTGCCCGTAGGAAGGTCGAGTCGTCGCAGATGAGGTCGTCGTCGGTGAGCCAGCCGTACTCGGCTTCTGAGTGGGCACTGCCGTTGTTCGCGCAGATACTCGCAAACATATCCAGCATCACCTCGTCTGAGTACTTCTTGTGGGCCGCTCGGTGTGTGTCGAACTCGGGAATGACGTGTTTGCGAGCAAGTGTTAGCGTCTTCTGGGCCTTCTCTTTCTTGTACTCGTTCTCGCTTTGTGATTCCTCCTCGGTTTCGGCTGGGACTGAGGGGACGAGACCTTCTGTAAGAACACCGTTATCGAGAGCCTCCTGCCGGACGCCAGCAACCGTCCGATTGAGGATTTTCTGAGTGTTCTCGCTGAACTTCGCGTGCGCGTACGAAAGCTCCTGTTGGGTGGGCGTATTCGAGAGATCGGTGATATCGAGGTGGAAGCTCTTGACTAAGCTCGGCTCCCGACCGAGCCGTTGCGCTATTTTGTTCTGTGAAATGCCTCGAATCCCTTTGAACAGGAGCGTGCGAAACATTTCGTCAGTTCCAAAGGTTACGCGGTTCTGATCGCGGGCATCCTCCAGTTCGTCGACGGGTATTGAGAGTTTCCGGATGACATCCCAGAGGTGGTCTTCACGCTCACAGAGCGTCTCCGCGTGGACAATGATCGACTCAGCGACAGCCGACGGATCAGTCGACATTGAGCCACCTCATAGACGAACTGCTCTATTCTTGGGCTGTATTCGACCAGATACTGGAGTGATAGTGCGTAGAAATGTCTGCTGAGAAGGAGTAAATATCAGTATAGGATAGAGCGAAAATCTGATTGTGCATTAGTGTCGGTTGTCTGCTCTTAGCTTGTGGTGGGGGACATATGAAGAGATATGCGTGCTATACTTGGAGAATTGATTGTGGCTACAATTCGATGTGAATCAAGAATCAGTATAAATCGAATATCGGTTGGACTTATAGTAGTGGACTGAGAACAGGTAGGTACGATGGGATTGGACGAACTCGAGGCGTTTCTTCGGAAGAAGGGCGCGGCAGAACTTATCACGGAGATCGGGACGGGGACAGCAACGTTTAACACACTCGCCGACGCGGTCGCGGTCAGTGGCTCGACGATGTCCTCGCGGCTCTCGGAAGGTGTTGAGCGTGAGGTGCTCACGGTGAGCCACAGGCCAACCGAGCATGGAACAGAGAAGCGGTATGCGCTCACGATCCTCGGGCGTCGGGTGCATGATTGGGCAGTACAGACGGAGTTCGAGCGGAAGGTCCGAGAGCTCCGGCGGGTTCGACAGGAACGTGAGACGGCGTTCGAGCAGCTGGTCGGGAAAATCAATCGGGATATGGAGATTCGCAAAATGGTAGTCGACGTAGATCCATTGGTGGATGAGGACGTAGATCTGCCCGAGGGTACATCTGTCGTGCAGAAAGAGCCGTCCGAGGAAGCGCTCCGTGAAGCTCATTTCGAACGGATGGAAGAATCCCTCGAGTCCATCACAGACGACCAATCCGAAGGGAATAGTGAGTGAAGACAAACTCCTGAACGCTAACTACATCTTTCCACAAAACATATATATTCTGAATAATGTGAAGGTTGGAGGGCGGGAATGTGACACATACTGTGGCGGTATCTGTGAGGATTATTGATCGGTCAGTATATTCTCCGCAGATGTCACCGGGAAAGACAACATATAAACGCCGGATTCCCAAATCCGCACCAAAGAGTCGGATCCTTCGATGAGTCAAATCGCACTTGCGGCAGACTTCGCAATTATCGTTGTCGTCGCGACTGTCATCGGCATCCTAGCCAGGCAGTTCGGCCAGCCGACGATCATCGCCTACATCCTAACGGGTGTCATCCTGGGTCCTGTAGTGTTCGGGATTGTCGGCCCCGAAGACCCCCTCGTAGAAAGCATGGCCGAGCTCGGGCTTGGGTTTCTACTCTTCTTGCTTGGTATGAAGATGCGTTTCGACGACATTCGGGAGATCCTCCGCCCGATCACGAACGTCGCCATCGGGCAGACCGTCCTCCAGACTGCACTCGCGTTTCTCGTAGCTTGGGTACTCGGATTCGACACGACCGAAATCCTTGTTATCGCGCTGGCGACCGTCTTCGGTGCGACGCCGATCATTGTCAAGATCCTCACCGACAAAGACGAGATCACCTCCCTGCCAGGGAAGATCGACGTCGGTGTGCTTATCGTTCAGGACATCTATCTTGTCGTCGTTCTTGCGCTGTTCGCGGCTGACTCTCTCGAGACTGGTACCGAGATTGCCACGACCCTTGGCGTCATCTTCGTCATGATGGCGTTCATCGGCATCTTCTCGATCGCTTCCTCCCGATACTTCCTCCCGCGACTGTTCCGCCGCATCGCCGACAACAAGGACGTCTTCTTGCTCGTGGCGATCGCTTGGGCGTTCCTCTTTATTTTTATCGCCGAGGAGTTCGAACTCTCCGTCGAGGTCGGCGCATTCCTCGCCGGGATCAGCCTCGCACAGCTGCCCTACAGCAAGGAACTCGAGGACCGCATCACGCCGATCACGGACTTCTTCATCCTCGTGTTCTTCGCGAGCATCGGTCTCCAGATCGACGGCGTGAACGCGCTGCTTGCCTACTGGTGGCAGGCGATCGTCGCCTCGGTCGTCCTGATGGTCGGGAACTTCTGGATCATGTTCTATCTCATCGACCGAGAGGGCTTCAGCGTCGAGACCTCGTTCCTCGGCTCGATCAACATGGTCCAGGTCAGTGAGTTCTCACTGGTCGTCGGCGCGCTCGCGTTCACGCAGGGATACATCGGCTCGGACATCCTCGGCTACCTCAGCCTCATGGCGTTGCTCACAATGAGCGTCTCGACATACATCGTCATGTACAACCACGAGATCTACGAGCGCGTCCGGCCGTGGTTCGAGCGCTTCGACAGCGACGAGAAGACAGACACCGACCTCAAGACCTACGAGGATCATGCCATTGCGATCGGCTACGACGAGATCACCGAGAGCGCACTCTCCTTACTTAAGGAGAAGTACGGCAACGTCGTCGTCATCGACCGGAAGACAGATCACATCGAAGAACTCGAGGCCGAAGACGAGTACGACTACATCTTCGGTGACTTCCGCCACCGCGAGGTGCGCAAGGCCGCGAACCTCAAGGACGCGAACTTCGTCCTCAGCTCGAGTGTCGAAGTCGACGTCAACAAGGTGTTACTCGAGGAGGTCGACGACGACGCGACGGTGTTCGTCGAAGCAGAACGGATCGACGACGCTCGCGACCTCTACGATCGCGGTGCGAACTGCGTCGTCATGAGCACGTACCTGAGCGCGGAGAAAATGAACGACTACCTGCGAACGTACTTCGAGGACCGTCGTGCGTTCACAGAGGCGATCCGCCCGGACGTCGAACGAATCCAGCGCCGCGGGCGACTGATCGACTCCGCCGACGTGACTGATACCACCCGCGCTGAGGTCGGAGGTGACGACGATGACTGACGTAATTACCGCACTGGCGATCATCTTCATCACGGCGGGCGTACTGCTCATAGTCGCAAATCACTTTTCGCTGTCCCCGGTACCGTTTTTCATCCTCGCCGGGTTGCTCTCGGGGACGGTGATCGAGGAGGGGCAGTTGCTCGAACTCGCCCAGTGGGGAATCGCCTTCCTCGTGTTCGTCTTCGGGACGCAGGTCGACTTTGGTGAGCTTCAGTCGGTGCTCCGTGACAGCGAAGCCGTCGCTGTCGCCCAGCTCATCGTCGTCGCGCCGGTCGCGTTCGTCGTCGCGACCCTCTTTGGCTTCGATACCCTGAACGCGGTGTACTTCGCCGCTGCCGCGACCTTGAGTTCGACCATCGTCGGCTCCCGGCTGCTCAAGGGAGAGATCAGGTCTAACCTCGTCTACGGGCGGCTGGCGTCGTCGATCCACTTCTTCGATGACCTGGTCGCCATCGGACTCATCCTCATCCTCTCGGCGGAGGTGTTCACCGCCGAGGTAATTACGTCGAAGATCGGCTACGGCGTTCTCTTCCTGGTCGCCGGCTTGCTCGTCTACAGACACGGCTTCCCGCTTCTCGTCCGGCTGACGGAGGGCTTTGAGGAACTGATCCTCATGGGAAGTATCTCGATCCTCATCGTCTTCCTCGCAGCGGCCGAACTTGCGGGCGTCTCGATCGTCGTCGGGGCGTTCGCCGCCGGTATCGGGATCCGCCGGGACGGCTCGGAAGCCCTCGGCGTCATCAACGGGCTTAACTCGATCCGGGACTTCTTCGTCGCGATCTTCTTCGTCACCGTCGGCGCACTCGTCTCGATCCCCAGTTTCGAGGTGTTCGTCGTCACGCTCATGCTCGTCGCCCTCGTCCTGATCGTCAACCCCTTCGTGACGATGGTCGCCTTTACCTACGAGGGGTACGACGCCAGGACGGCCTTTCTTACGACCACGAACCTGAACCAGGTGAGTGAACTCTCGCTCGTCATCGCCATCCAGGCGCTGTTGCTCGGGACGATTTCACCGGTCATGTTCGACGCGATCATCCTCGCGGCGGCGGTGACAATGCTCATGACGACGTTTACTCGCCGCTACGAGGACGAGATCTACCGACTCCTGTTCGAGGATTTCGTCTCGGGCCAACAGACCCGAAAGATTGACGAGCGAAGCCAGGTCAAAGACGACCTCACCGATCACGTGATCGTCGTCGGCTACGGTCGTCAGGGCCGCCACGTCGTCGAGGTGTGTGAAGAGAACGAACGTGACTACGTGGTCATTGAGAACGATCCCGTCCTCTGGGACGACATGCGCGCTGAGTGTCGAAACTACGTCTTCGGCGACGCAATGTCCGACTACCCCTGGGAGAAAGCCGACCTCAAGAACGCACAGCTGATCGTCTCGACGGTCGATCACCAGCCCGCTTCCGAGTATATCCTCGAGTTCGAGAGCGACGCCGACGTCATCTTGCGATCACAGTCCTCCTGGAAAGCCAGCGAGTGGCTCGAGCGCGGCGCGATCTATGTCAGCGTCCCGAACATCCTCGCCTCGGATCAGCTCCTCGAGAACGTTGATCGGGTTCTTGAGGACGACGCCAAAGAAGAGCTTCGAGAGGAACATCTCGACAGGCTCGTCACCCTCGAGCGGATGGGATTCGGGAGCCGAATGGGGGACTAACGTTCCCAATCCTGCTTTACCCGGTGATCGACCTCACCTTCACTCGACCGTTCGAACGACGAAGACAAATCCTGTCGCGACTCGTTCGGCCTCGTCACCGAACAGCACCGACCGCAGCGAGGGTACTCTCTCACCAATGACGATCACGTTATGGTCTGATGCGGCGTCAACGAGCGCGCCGAACGGCTGTCTGACGTGAGTGTCTATTCCTCCATCACGAAAAACGTCGGCAGCGTCCTCGAGTGAACCATCGGCTCCTTCGTCACGTCCCCGGAAGCGAACAGCGTAACGCCGATGTCACGGGTCCAATCACCTTGCTAACGTACTCGAAAATCCGGTCTGTATCGACCATACCGGTCAGCGGGACGAGAAGCCGGTCAATGTCTCCAGTCGAACTGTTGATCACAACTGCTCTCGCGTTCATCGCTGTGATTATTCGCCAAAGTGTCTTTTTCCCGAGCAAGCACCAATTGTAGTTGGATATCAAGTTTCTAATCGCAAGACTGCGTATGGGGAGGCTTGAAAGTATCAATTCATCAAAGTGGACATTCATTGACTAACCAACTCTTAAACGAGACTTCATTACGTCAATTCCGCCACTATATATTCTATCCCGAATGACAGATGTAAATATTGGATGTAGTTATCTTTGCTTTCAGACATAAAGATACCACGGTAGAGCGTCATAGACTGCTGTTTTTCGAAAGGGGGACTGCTATCCAACTACTGGAACGACGACCAGACTCACTCTATTATATGGCAATGAATCTGCATAACACTATGTTCGTGATTCCGCAACGGTCCTAAAGCGGCCCGCCGAGATACTCATGAACGTACAGTACGACTGCTAACCCTGCAACAAAAAGTACGCCAGCGAGTGGGAGGGGCAGGTCAAATGCCTCCGCGATTCCTAGCGCACCGGTGACGGCGAAGCCAACGCCCACGGCATAAATAAGGAGATTCTTCGCGATCCCCGTTATAGTAGTCGATTCGGACATATTTTCGGATAGTCATCCGAGACTGTAAACCCCACCGATCTATTCTGTCTCCTGTCTATTTCCCGGTTTTCCCAAGCAAAGGCATCGTGTTTAGTTACGCAAATTCCACCAGACAGCGAAGGCTTGCAACCACGTTTCGGCGGTTGATGGATCGACGTGGCTGAAGCTATTACTGAACGAGGAGGTGCGTCGTTTTATCTCCCGAAAAACACGTTCGATAGCGTTCCGATTTCCGTGTCGCTCGGGTCGAAATCGGAGCCCGATTCGCTGGAGTGCTGTCGCTAGATGATGGGCATGATCGACGAGAAACACGGCGTCATCGACGTCGTGTTTCTCACGAAGTTCTTGCAGGAACCGCTGTGTCAATGCCGTCGTAGTCGTTGTAAACAGCCGCACGTGCAGGAAATCGTTTGTGTCGGGATCAACCGCAGCATACAGCCAGAACTGTTGGCCGTTGATTCGGATCACCGTCTCGTCGAGCGCAACGTGATCCGGACTCGCGTTGCTGGCCAGCTGTAGATCTGCTTTCTGTACCCAGTCGTGAACAGCTTTCCGCGACCGTTTGACACCGAACTTCTCTAATTCCCGAACTGTATTCGAAAGCGATAACCCCGCAAGATGTAGCCGAATACCGAGCTTCATCAGCTGGCGCGGTGTCCGCTCTCGCTCCACAAAGTCTAATTCGATCCAGTCGCTACGACCACTGAGGCGAGCGATTTTCGCCATAGCCCAGCTGAAAATCTCCTCGCCTCATCCTTCAGCCTTAACTAAACACGACCAGCAAAGGTTACAATAGGTTTTTGAGAGCTAAACGGGTGTGGTTCATTATGGGAAAAAAGGAAATCGTCGTTGAGGTGTCAGACGAACTGTATGAGGAGATTAAAAACGCAAGAGAACAAGGGGAGAAGAAGAATGAAACTATTCAAAGACTAATTCGCAAAGGAATTGAGGGGTTATCTCTCCCGCCATTACTTACAATCATCACGGTTGTCAGCGGTATTATTTGGGTGGGAAGTTTAGCAGTTAACAATGAAACTGTTTCAAGCCTTGTTGGCGGATTCTTCATTGCTTTTGTGGGGTTTTGGATAGTTTGGAGGGTGATAATGAAAGGACTTTGAATAGAAGCAGATTGTTGTGACATAAGTGAAATGGTGATGACTCACCCGGGGTTCAGTGCTGGTAGAACATCCCCTGGCCGCAGGGTGCCTATAGAAACGCCAGCTTCTTGAAGATAGATCAAACTCAGATTGCGGAATACGTCCTCTGTATGCAGAGGGTAGAGTTTAACAGCTATCGGAGTGCTTGATCACCTTTTTTTGACAATTGCTTGCCCCTACTGATCAGCGGGTTCACTCCTCACAACGCCGCAAGTAAGGTGCGCATCAATCCCATCCTCCGTGGGTGGAATTGTAGTGGGAACTGATCGATTTAGGATCTATCCTACTACAAAACGGGCTGATAACCCAACATTCTCTTAGTTTACTCTTGAGAGAGGCGTGTCGACTAACGCTTACGAAGCACTGAATTAGTTCGGAGTCTGCAAAATATGTTTCCCAGTTGGCGGTTTGTAGAAATCCAAACGCAGAATCTGTGGAGCACACCCTCCGAAATTGATATAGCAATATAAAGTTTATTCGACCGCCGCTCATCGTGACGGACTCCTGTTCGCAGGCATCCAACAGAGCAGCGATCAGCACAGAAAGACGTGAGGAAAGGGTTTCGCTGCTCTCCGTAGACGAACACGTCACGGTTGCAAGAATCCGGAATTGTGGCTCCGTCTCTGTATTCGGTTCTCTTGGCTGTCGCTAATCTCTCTTTTTGCAAGAGAGCATCCCGTCGTCGACGGTGCGTTGTCTATTCGTGGCGTCTCCGACGCCACGCTGTTTACGATATCCACAGGACGCCCCGCGTTCTGCTGGGTATCACAAACCGTCAGCTTGCTCGACGGCCGTGAATCCGACAACGTCGACACAACCACCGTCTAGCAGCAACGATCCCAACTCGACGGTGCGGTATCGTTGGCACCCTCGCTGTCGTCGAGCTACACCGGACTGCCCGAGTGATCTTCGGTCCCGCTCTGTTCACGGCGGGAAGCGATCACTCACTGTCGCGACTCGCTCGCTGGGTGTGCTCTCGAGTCGACTAAAGCCAAGCGTATGAGTTGCGGGCGGTCCCGAAACGAGATCCGCCGCCGCTTTCGCCAGTCGTCAGCGGCGTGAATCGCTTCGATGTGGGCTCCAAAGCAAGAGGATCTTACGGCAGAATCAGTCATAGAGACACGATTCGGCCTCGGGGCCGCGTGGTTCGAGACGCCGTCTGAGTCTCCTCGTCACGAAACGCTTCGAGTTTCGCACGACCCCGAGACACACCCGCTGTCTCTCTGTCGATCGGTACTCGAATCGAAACGGATCGGGCCTCGTGCCCGCTCCGTCTGCGGTCACCGGGCGGAAACGACGGCACTTCGTTCGTCGGCGACCGAGAGACGAACTCGAGGGGGCTGGCTGTGGCCGTAGCCGGCACGTAACCGTCCGCAGCCCACCAGCGGGTCGTGAGCTCCCCTGGCGTCTTCGTGAGTTCTACGACCCTGTCACGCGACAACGGTCTCGAGGCGCTGCAGTCGGGGATCACGTCTTCACCACGTGTCTTCCGGTGTCCGTTCGTCGCTCTTCCGCGTCGTTTCGTCACCGGCGTCGTTCGGGTACTGGGGTGTAGTCAGGCCCCGATCACCGGGGACGCAGTTCGCTCGAGGGAACGATCCCGACGGTTGGCGACTGACAGGCCCACCTGCTGTGGGAGAGGGAGAGCCGATACGGCACCTATCGTGGCCCCCGGTCACGATCGCTGGTTCACTCTCGTCTTAGTGGCTCTCTCCTGAGTGGGACGGCTGTGATCGGCGACAGCCGTGCAGCGATGAGTCCCCGACGAACCGGTCTTCCGAACCACCCCACCTCCGGTCCACCACCGAGTATGCTATAAACCGGATGCAAAGCGCCTAAGAGAGAGGTTTTGGCTCAGGCCCGATTATTGCTTGAATCGTTTGTCCACTACACGACAACCGATTAAGCAATATCTTTACGTGACTGTCATGAGTACGTGACGGTACGAGATGTCGAACACCGAGTCAGTCCGGGTCGAACGACCATCGTCTCGAGGTGTCTCTTCCGGACACAACCCCTGGGGTCGAGCCGGTGAAAACGAGAGTCCACTCTGGGACAGACAACCCGGATTTTCCCGGAAACGGACCGGCACTGCGAGAGGGAGAACACCGACGGACGAAACCCGCGAACCCAACGCCAGTGAGGGCGACCGATGAGCAACGACGGGACGACGATCCGCTGGTCGCAGATGTCTCTCGAGGAACTCCAGTCGTTTTGGAGCGACGAAATCGAACCCGCTCTCGAGCGGTCCGGGATCGGCCGCGAAGAGCGCCCAGCCTACCAGCAAGTCGCCGACGCGGGCTACTCCGGGATCGCCTACGCTTTGCGGGAACACCACGACACGACGCTGACGGAGTTCCTGGCGACGGTCGGCTACGAGGAGCCCGGTTCCTCGACGTCGTACCAGTGGGGTATCGAAGACGAAACGACCATCGACGAACTCGAGTCGTATCTCGAGACGCTCGAGCGACGGCGGCAACTCGCGACGTCGACAGTCCAGACAAAACAGTCCCGCCTGGCGACCTACGTCCGAATCTACCGGGAGGTACACGGGCAAGCCGATCTCGTGGATCGCGTCGACGACGCGACGAGCGAGAGCGACGAGATTCGGCGTGCGCTAGTCGTGTTCGACGAACTCAACTACAAACTGGGGACCGACGCTTCGAAGCTACGGTATCTCAGCGACGTCAGCCAGTTCTACGAGCACCTCGGGCGACGGGCCAAGGCCGCGTTCAACCCCGTCGAGCACATCGACGAGGAGTACAACTGGTCTCGCGAAGAACCCGACAACGCCGCTCTCACGGGCCGACAGGTAAGTCGGCTGTACGACGCTTCCGAGACGGAGGCCGAACAACTCGTCGTCCTCGCACTCTGTGCGTGGGGTCTGCGACGCAACGAGGTCGCAGCACTGCATACCTCACAACTGGTCCTCGAAGGTGAGGACCCTCACATCGCCTTTGGTGACGAACGAAAGAACGGGCCAGGGACGGTCGCACTGATTTACGGCACGCCGAACCTGACCGCCCGAGTCGACCGACTCGAGGGTGACCTCGACTGGGCAGGCTATCTGTTCCCCTCGAGTCGGTCCGCGAGCGGCCACATTACAGGCGAGACGGTCCAGGCTCGGTTCCAGCGACTCGCCGAAGACGCTGGCGTCCGCGTGCAGGGAGAACTACCAACCTCGAAGATGGGACGGCGGTTCTGGTATACCACGTACAACCAGGCGATGAAGGACCTGCGGGAGAATCTGGACGTAATCGCGGCCGAGCAGGGCAGTTCCGACTCCTCGGTGGTCCTGAAGAACTACCTCTCGGAGACGGAACGGCGGCAGTATCGGAGACAGTTCATGCGCGAACGACTCGAAGACGTCTTCGAGGAGTGAGTGGCTTCGAAGGCAGCGGCGCAGTCGCCGGGGCCGTGCGGGTCACGACGTTTTTACGTACTCACCAGTTATCTCGTCTTATGGTGCGGAACGTCGCCGAGTTGCTGCCGGAACTCGAGGAGGCCGATTTCTATCTCCTTTCAGGAGTCGAACAGGGGATGCGCTTCTCGGAGTGGGTACAACGCGAGAAGCTCCCGAAGTTCGCCGACCTCACCGAAGAGGAGATCGATTACCGTCTCGAGCGCTGTCTCAAGCGCGGCCTCGTCGAGAAGAAGACGATCCAGTACGAGGGGTACACGCTCCAGTTCGAGGGATACGACGCTCTGGCGTTGCGGACGCTGGTCCAGCGGGAGACGATCGGTGAGTTCGGTTCGCCACTGGGCGTCGGCAAGGAGAGCGACGTCTACGAGGTGCGCTCGTACAAGCCGCTGGCGCTGAAGTATCACCGCGAGGGATATACGAATTTCCGGGAGGTCCACAAGGAGCGAGACTACACTGCAGACAGAGAGCACGTCTCCTGGATGTACACCGCTCGAAAAGCGGCCGAACGGGAGTACGACATCCTCGAAGCGCTGTACCCCGATGTCTCGGTTCCGCGGCCGATCGACCAGAATCGCCACGCCATCGTCATGGAGAAGATGGACGGCGTCGAACTCTCGCGGGCGAAACTCGAAGACGAACAGGTAATCGGGGTGCTCGATCTGCTGCTCTCGGAACTCGCGACGGCTTACGAGATCGGCTACGTGCACGCCGACATGAGCGAATACAACGTCTTCGTCGGCGAGGACGGAGTGACGATCTTCGACTGGCCCCAGGCAGTGCCTACCGATCACGAGAACGCAAGCGAGTTCCTCCGGCGCGATCTCCGGAACCTGATCGGCTACTTCCGGCGGAAGTACCCCCAGATCGTTCCCGACGAGATCGACGAAGAGAGCGTTGCAGCGGCGATCGAAGGCGGTGCGTTCGAAACCGTCGAAACGCACGTCTAAGTCCTCACGGCGAGTTCGGCAGGTCGAACTCCTATACGGGTTACTGGTACGGAGTGGTGTCCCGATGGACCGGCGGGACCGCAGAAGGGATCGCGGTCACGCCGAAACTGACTGACAGCAAACCGTCTGAGTTATTTCGGTGTCACCGCTCCAAAGCGGTGCACCGGGAAGCCGCTACATTAGTCCGGTGCCGAAAGAAGACTGGACCCGATCAGCGACACTGATCCAATCACCAGTCGATCGCTGCGTTCGTGACACGACGCAGCCGCACCGTTGCAGCGTCACGCGACCATCTAGTAAACCACATACTGCTATATAGAAGTCCGCATCGGCGGGAGAACCGGGCAGGATCAGGCGTCGCTTACAGCGTTTACCCGTCGTCAGCCGCGAAACACAGGCCAGTAAATGCAAAGCGCCATCTCTCGGACGAGACCAACAGTAACGAAACGCTCGTCGTGTCGAAGACGGCTCTCCCCGGCAAGGTGAGTTCGGCCGAGGAGAAACTCGAGCGCGATCGACACACTGGCGTCGAGCTATCGTCTACGGGCGAGCGTCAGCAACCGCCTCGACGACAGTCTCGGCGGTCCGTCGGACCTGTTCCATGTCGTCGGCCTCGATCGCGTCGTAATCGACGAGCGAGCTGCCGATCCCGACGGCGAACGCGCCGGCCTCGAAGAACGCCGCGACGTTGTCCGGCCCGATACCACCAGTGGGGATGACGGGAACGTCCCCGAAGGGGCCCTGGATCGCACCGACGTGACCCGGCCCGACAGTCGTCGCAGGGAAGAGCTTGAGAACGTCGGCACCAGCCTCGAGCGCGGTAACAGCCTCGGTCGGCGTCATCACTCCGGGCCCGGAGAGGACGCCGTGGCGATTGCACGTCCGGACGACGTCGGGGTCGACGTCGGGCGCGAGGACGAACTCCGCACCGGCGTCGATGACCGTGCGAGCGGTCGGGGCGTCGAGTACTGTCCCCGCACCGACAACGGCGTCGGTGTTGGCGAGTGCCTCGTCGACGGCAGCGATTTTCTCGCCGACGCGTGGCTCGCTGGCGGTAACTTCGATTGCTCCGACGCCGGCTTCGTGGACAGCGCGAGCCACCGGAACGATTCGATCGTCGTCGATACCGCGGAGGACGGCGACGATACCACTGTCCTCGAGTTGCTGTCGAACGTCGACTGGCGAAACCATAGCGACACCTCCACCAGTAGTGACTTTAGCGCAGTGGTATCGGGAGCCGGACGATCGTCGCTGTGGGCGAACCGGTACGAACGGACCTTTCCCGGCGCTGCGCGATGCCAACGCCGTGTCGGCGACGGTTCGAAGCGCTTATACTCGAGAGTTGAGTAAAGACCGATAGACTCGCTGTATCGCGGGCGACAGCGGGCACCTGTACGGCTTTGCCACAGGTCGGGATGTGATCCGCGGGGCCGACGCCTCGTTGAGATTGAACCAGGAAACGCCCGCAGGTGATACACATGGCAAAAAGCTTCTACTCTCACATCAAGGAAGCGTGGAAAGACCCCGACGAAGGTAAGCTCGGGGAACTGCAGTGGCAGCGAAAACAGGAGTGGCGCGACCAGGGCGCGATCGAACGCGTCGAGCGGCCGACGCGACTCGACAAGGCCCGCGAGCTCGGCTACAAGGCCAAGCAGGGTATCGTCGTCGCTCGCGTCTCGGTCCGCAAGGGTACCGCCCGAAAGCAGCGTTTCACCGCCGGTCGGCGGTCGAAGCGACAGGGCGTCAACCGGATCGGTCGCCGTAAGAACATCCAGCGCATCGGTGAGGAGCGCGTCTCCCGGAAGTACCCCAACCTGCGGGTACTCAACAGCTACTGGGTCGGTGAAGACGGCTCCCAGAAGTGGTTCGAAGTGATTCTCGTGGACCCGAACCACCCCGCAATCGAAAACGACGACGACCTGAACTGGATCTGTGACGACTCCCACCAGAACCGTGCGTTCCGTGGCCTCACGAACGCCGGCAAGGACAACCGCGGCCTCAACAACCGCGGCAAAGGAGCCGAAAAGGTCCGACCGTCCAACACGGGCGGTCAGGGCCGTGCGAAGTAACACGGCTTCGCCGGCACAGACGTCAGTGCCGACGTACTCACCGTCAAAGACGAACCCCGCGAGTTCAGTCGCGGAAGAACTCAGAGCCGACGGCCGCCTCGATTCTCACGGCTTCGACGTTCTCGCCGACCAATATCAGCACCCGGAAGCTTAAGCCGTGACGTGCTGTACGACTACGCATGTCAGATCACGTTCTCGTTCCCGTCGACAAGTCGAACCGAGCGACCCAGGCCCTCGAGTTCGCCTGCAAGGAATACCCCGACGCAGACATTACCGCGATCCACGTCCTCGATCCCGGCGACTTCTATGCGGCGACGGGAATCGAGGGCGGGGCGATGGCCAACTACGACGAGATCCGAAAACACCACGAGACCCAGGCGGAAAATATCCTCGAGCAGGCCCGCCGAGAAGTCGACGAGTACGGCCGCGAGATCGAAACCGAACAGGTAGTCGGCGGCGTCTCACAGTCGGTCGTTGACTACGCGGACGAACACAGCGTCGACCATATCGTGATCGGAAGCCACGGTCGGACCGGTGCGAGCCGGATTCTGCTTGGAAGCGTCGCTGAGACGGTCGCTCGGCGCTCTCCGGTTCCAGTGACGATCGTTCGCTGATCGTCGGCGTGTTTACCTCGTGCAGGCGAAGTCCTCGTCGTCACGGAGAACGCAGTGAACGGAGCGAACGAGTAACGCAGTAGGGCGGGAACCGAACCGCTTGCCACCGACGGATGAGACCTAGTGGCGGGCCAAGCCTGAACTGATGAATCGAATCTGGCGGTGTGGCCCGATTCGACCCGTCAGTCGACGGTTGGGACGGTACTAGAGTCGTCAGGCCGTGAGAGTCTGACTCTCCCGTTCGGCCTCCGACGAGCGCACATCCAGGTCGGTACGGAGCGCCTCGATCGCTTCTTCGGGATCGGTTTCGGAGTCGAAGACACGATCGAATCCGAGTTCCCGGAAGTGCTGACGCGTCTCCTCGAAATCGTCCTGACCGACCGCGAGGTTGCCGCCGATGTAGGTCGTGACGTCCTCGAGTCCGGCAGCCGCGACCTCGTGATGGAACCCCTGACAGTCCTGTTTGGCGTGCCCGTACAGCGAGGAGACGAGCACGGCGTCGGCGTCGTGCTCGTCTGCCGCGTCGACGAACTCCGTCTGAGAGTTTTGGACGCCCAGATTGACGACATCGAAGCCGTTCGCCGAAAGCGCCTGTTCGAGGATGGTGATTCCGACGACGTGTGCGTCGGAACCGATCACGCCGAGGACGACTGTCCGGACCATGTGTGTACAGCTACAAACGGGGGCCACCCCCATAAACATAATGATTGATCATGTTACTATCGGCAGTCGGTTGCGGCCGATCGTGGCTAGGACCAGCCTGCAAGCATCACGGCAGTCTCATACGGCTTGCTGTCGGTCAGTTCCGGCGCAACCGCAGGCCTCCTGCGGTCGCGCCGGGACATCGGTAGCAGTCCGTATCAGACCGTCGTCAGCGATCCGATCGGCGCGTCGGTGTGCTCACGGGCACGCTCGATACCGTCATCGCCAGCTGCGATGAGTGTGAAGACGCCCGCGACCTCTGCGTCCGCGGTGTCAACGATGTCGAGTAGAAGTTCCTGTGTTTCGCCCGACCGGATGAGATCGTCGACGACTAACACCGAATCACCGACGTCGACGGCGTCGGCTGGCAGGTAGTACGTGAGTTCGATCCCCGACTGGAGACGCTCGCGGGCTTCGATGAACTCCTCGACGGCAGTCTCTTTACTCTTTTTCGCGTAGGCACACCGTGTCCCGTAGTAACTTGCAAGCGACGCGGCGAGAGTGATTCCGTCGGTCGCGGCCGTGAGAACGACATCCGGCCGGCCGAAGTCGAAACCGTTCGCGACGACAGGAGCCACGAGATCGAGGAACCGCTGGTCGAAGACCGTCTCGGAGTTGTCGACGTATCCCTCGTCGTCGACGCGGAGTCGCTCGTCGAGTTCGTCCGCCAAGGCCTCCCGGCCGAACTCTTCGACGATCCGCTGAGCGCGGTCGGCTCCCGGAAGAACGTGCCCGTTGACGTACCGATTGAGATCGCCGGCTGGAAGGTCGGTCGTCTCCTCGAGTTCCTCGTAGGTTCGCGTCTCCTTGAGCATCCGCAAGACGTCGACGGCCCGCAACTGGAGGGTCGCCTTCTCGGCTCTGTTCATACAGATATACACGATTCCGCAAGTATGGGTATTTCGATCGTTCGTCCGCAGTTGGTACCCACACACGTGGTTATTACGGGCGAAAAGAGCGGTCAGGGCGACTGCCGAATTCGACCGTCGAAAACAGATACGAGGCTATCCCTGCAGGAAGTCCGGCTCCGTCCGCTGCTCGTCGCGCTCACGCCGGAGGTGGGACCTGAATTCGTCGATCTCGACGTCGTACTCCTGGTCCTCGAAGCGGTCCCGGACCGAGATGTTGCCGTCTTCCTCCTCGTTGTCGCCGACGATGATCTGGTAGGGGACGCGGTCGTCGTGGGCAGCACGGATCTTGCGTTCCAAGGTGGAGTCGCGGTCGTCGACCTCGACGCGGAAGTCGTCGAACTCGCTTGCGACCTGGTAGGCGTAGCCGAGGTTCTCGTCGGAGATGGGCAACACGCGGACCTGTTCAGGTGCCAGCCACAGCGGGAATCGGCCCTCGTAGTGCTCGATGAGCATCATGAAGAACCGTTCGTAACTGCCATACAACGCCCGATGGATCATCACTGGGCGGTGCTCTTCGTTGTCCTCGCCCACGTAGGAGAGATCGAACCGCTCGGGCATGTTGAAGTCCAGTTGCACGGTGGGGCCGTCCCACGAACGGCCGATGGCGTCCTCGAACGCGAAGTCGATCTTTGGGCCGTAGAACGCGCCATCGCCGTCCTCGATCTCGTAGTCGTGCTCGCGGTCCTCGAGGACGCTCTCGAGTTGCGACTCTGCTTTCTCCCAGATCTCGTCCCCGCCGACCGACTTCTCGGGGCGGGTGGCAAGCGCCATCTCGTACTCGAGATCGAACGTCTCTAAGACGTCCGTGATCATGTCCATGATCTCTTCGACTTCCTGTTCGATCTGGTCGGGCCGAATGAACAGGTGGCCGTCGTCGATCGTAAAGGCCCAAACTCGCGAGAGACCGGAGAGTTCGCCGCGTTGCTCCTTGCGGTAGACCTTCCCGTTTTCCGCATAGCGGATGGGGAGATCGCGGTAGCTCCAGGACTGATCCTGGAAGATAGCGGCGTGGCCGGGACAGTTCATCGGTTTCAGGCCGAACTCGTCGTCACCGACGTCGAAGATGAACATGTCGTCGGCGTAGTTCTGATAGTGGCCCGAGCGGTGCCAGAGGTCCGTCTTGAAGACGTGGGGCGTCTCGACGTAGTCGTAGCCCGCCTCCTGGTTCAAGTCCTCGACGAACTCCTCGAGTTCTTTCAGTACCGTCTTCCCCGGCGGGTGATAGAGGGGGAGCCCCGGCCCCGTCACGTCCTGAATGGAAAAGAGGTTCATCTCCGACCCGATCTTCCGGTGGTCACGTTCCTCCGCCTCCCGGCGACGCTCGAGGAACGCCTCGAGATCGTCCTCGTCCTCGAAGGCCGTCCCGTAGATGCGGGTCTGCATCGTGTTCTCCTCGTCGCCACGCCAGTACGCGCCGGCGATCTCGAGCAGTTCCACCGCGCCGACCTCGCCCGTCGACTCGACGTGGGGGCCGGCACAGAGGTCCTCCCACTCGCCTTGCTTGTAGAAGGTGACGGTGTCGTTCTCGTCGGCGAACTCCTCCAGGAGTTCGAGCTTGTAGGGTTCGTCCTCGAGGCGCTCTTCGGCTTCCTCGATCGAGAGTTCCTCGCGTTCGATCTCGTAGTCGGCCTCGACGATCGCCTCCATCTCGGCTTCGATCTCCGTGAGGTCGTCCTCGTCGACGTCCAAATCGTCGAAGTCGTAGTAGAAGCCCTCGTCCGTCGGTGGCCCGATCGCGAGCTTTACGTCGTCGAACTGGCGTTTGACGGCCTGGGCGAGACAGTGCGAGGCGGAGTGGCGCATCACGCGCAGGTAGTCCTCGCCGCCGTCGTCGGTGACGATCTCGAGTTCGGCACCGTCGTGAACGGGTTCCTCTTTCGCGACGAGGTCGCCGTCGATCCGTCCGGCGACCGTGTCCCGTCCGAGCCCGGGGCCGATCTCGTAGGCACAGTCTTCGACCGTCGCGTCGGCGTCGACCTCGAGTTCGGCTCCGTCTGGCAGTACGACCGCAATCTGCTCCTGTGAGTCTGATTCTGACATGGCTATGGCTGGTCGGTGAACTTCGGTGAGAAGTTCGGTCGGTAGTCCGCGTGCCGCTCGCTGTGAGACGTATCGAACACAGCCAGCGGTAGGTGTGAGTTAGAAGCGGGCGAAAGCCCCTGTAAAGCGGACACCTACCATCGTGGATACGCGTAGTCTCGAGCAGGTTAAAAGCGTTGTGATGACGTGCCCCCGGAAAGCTGAAACCGCCGTTTGACCGTAGAGAAGACACTTACCGGACTCGACTCGAACGAAGATCTGAACCGCCGAGCCCTGCTCGCCGGCGCGAGTGTCGGCCTCGCTGCTGTCGGCGGCTCTCTCGGAAACGTGGGGAGTGGGCGTCGATACGAACGCTGTACGGAACCGGTCGTTCCCCTCTCGGAACTGCCCGACCGGGCACGAAGCGAAGTCGAGACCGTCCTCGAGGACGGAACCGACACCACCGCCGGCAGCCTCGCCTACCCGGACCTCGTCGGCGACGACTCGCTGCTGTGGACCGAATCGGACAACCGGTACTACGAACACCGACTCGAGAGCGGCCTCCTGAGCCTCCAGGAGACTCTGTCCTTCGAACCGGTAACGCCCGAGCGCGAGCCACCGGCCGAACTCAAACTGAGCAACCAGACCGACGAGACGCTCGAGGTGGGCGTCACGATCTCGCATCCGGACGGAGAGACGCTCGTCGACGAGGAGAAGAGCGTCGAACCGGCTGGAGGGATCGACGCGGTCGAGTCGATCGCCAGCAGCGAATACGCCGGGGAACGGGATGCAGCGGAACGGCTGCCCTGAGTCGCCTTCCCCGCAGCGATGCGAGACTACGAGGTGTCGATCGCCGTCGAGAAGGGAAAGTCACTGGCCGAGGGCGCGTCGAAGACCGACGTCGTGAGCGCCGACCCGTGGCTGCTGTACTACTGGGTGCAGATAACGAAAGACGGCGTCCTGATGGGGAGAGTCGGCGAGAACAGCGGTCTCTTCGCGGAACACGTCCACAGCAAGATGGGACTGCACTGGGCGTGTCACCAGCCTCCCGGAGGGTGGCCGACCTCGAGTTGAACGGGTAGCTGCTCATTTCTCGTCGTCGGAGGCGATCGTCGTCACATCGCTATCGTAGATACCGACGTCATCGGGGGCCGCGAGATCGAGCCGTTCTTCCTCGAGTGCGTCCGGGATACGTGCCGAGATCGTACCCATGCTCCTATGAAAATCCCGCACCGGGCTATACCACACCACTGACAATAATTGTTCGGGTGAGCCGAGCGGCTCACCCGAACGTGGCTGCGGAATCACCCGACAGCGGCCACTTCAGAGAAAAGAATCTCCCGCCAGGCGGGGGCAATCCTGTTGCGGTAGCGGTGGCTGTGCGGACGAAAGCAAGCTGTGCCTGAGCGACGCAAACCGTCGCTCAGGCACTCACCTCCGGTGGATCGTACGGTTCCTGTCGCTTCAGCATGTAGAAGATGGAGACCAGCATCTTCCGAGCTGTTGCAACAATCGCTATCTGCTTGTTTTTCCGCTGTTTCAACCGTGTGTAGAAGTTGCCGAGGTAATCGTCGTACCGGACGGAAACATGGGCACATTGGACGAGGGCCCAGCGCAGTGGCGCTGAGCCCTCTTTGCTGATGCTTCCATGGACTTCCATGTCGCCGGACTGGTGAACCATTGGATCGAGTCCAGCGTAACTCACCAACTCTTCCTGCCGGTCAAACCGATCAATTTCACCGATTTCTGCAACGATTAACGCAGCCGTGGACTGGCCTACACCCGGAATCGCCAGCAGCCGCTGGGCTGCTGGCGATTCCAGTGTCTTCTGCTCGATCTTTGCTTCGAGCTTCTCAATCTGTGCGTCGTACTCGTCGATCACGGAGAGGTGTGCCTCGACGATCGTTCGATCAGCATCACTGAGCGAGAGTTCCGCGAGGAACTCTCGCCCAGTCGGGCCGAACAACTCGCTGTCGTAGGCGTTGTCGGTACGCTTGAGGACAGCTCTGACGCGGTTTTTCTCAGCTGTCCGTTCTTCGACAAGCGCCTTTCTCGTTCGGACGAGATCCCGCAACGTGCGGATCTCGTCCGACGGGACGTAGCTCTCAGCGAGCATGTCTGCCCGAAGCATGTGTGCGAGTCGTTTCGCGTCGATGCGATCGGTCTTGACCGTCGCATCGGCGATAACCCTGTTCTTTGATGGGTTAACGAGTGTTACGTCGAGATGCTCGTCGAGCATCTCGTACAGCGGCCGGTAGTGGCCAGATGCTTCGATCGCAGCTTCGCCACCGGCGTACTGTTCGGCGAGTTCGTCAAGACGATCGTTTGGCAAGCGGATCTCGTCTTGCAAGTTGCCGTCGTCGTCCACGACGGCAACTTGCGAGTATCGTGTGTGGGTGTCTATTCCGAGGTACATAGGACGCCTCCGTTGGGACTGTGGCGTGAACGAGAGAGATCCTCCTATACGTGCTCGATGGCACAAGATTCCGCGTCTTGTCACGGGCTCGGACCATTCTCTGATAACGTGCTTTTCGCACCGCATGAGTTTCGGTCTCAGCCAGTCCCTAGTGCCTCGTTCACGGCCTAGGCCCTTAGCTGCGGGATTTTCATGGATTCTGTATACTACGTTTGCACTGGATTCATACGGATTGCTGTAACGATTTACCGGCGCAACCGCCGCCCGGGTCGCGGTTGTGCCGGAAATGACTTACAGTAAACCGTATCAGACGTTTCGCTCGTCCGGGCAAGCACGTGTGCGAACACAAATTTGGCTTTGGCGCGCTGACGGAGTGCCCGAGCAGAAGCGGGGGCACTCCGCTGATAGCGTGCGAGGGACGAGTGAGCGAGAGCACGACGCGGAGCGTCGCGGAAGGCGAACGGCCGGAGACCGTGAGCCCGCGAGCGAACGAGTCGGCTGGGGAGGGAGTGGTCGGGTGGGAACGAAAGGGGCCGCTCACTCGAGGAAGGCGGGCGACGGAAGAACCGGAGGCGAGCGTCGCGAGCCGAGGATCGCAGCGAGCCCCCCGACTCGAGCGAGCGGGGGCTTTCTGATACGGATTAACGTAGCTCCTCGTACGTTCCAGCGTGGCAGATCACGGACATGTTGAAATGGGTGTACAAGATGTGACCTCCTCCTCGCCGTGAGCGGCGAGGCTTCCCACGGCACCGTACCGCTGGGTTGGGATATTTGCTGGTTTGCGAC
>JGI2924J29684_1078298_pt1 | contig 39798 bp, 23 predicted proteins | sample BenlonsequencITS_FD_29684 | JGI IMG/M metagenome (IMG submission 29684)
CCCGTGATCGCGACATTTTTAGCATCTCTTGCGTAAATCAAGGGGGAATAATTCATAACTTCTACCCCTTCATATCGTGTTAGAACGACAGGGTAATCCATTGGATCAGTGCTAAAGATCAATCTTGCACCGGCACTCACATTGAGTTCTATATTAGAATGCAATTGAATAGCGCCAGTCAAATAATGACCGTCAGGCACTCTGATTTGTCCACCTCCTGCCTTTCGACAGGCGTCAATTGCCGCTTTAAATGCAGCAGTATTATCAAATATTCCATCGCCTCGCGCATCGAAATCAGTCAGAAGAAACTGCGCTTTAGGTATAGAAGGCGGTGTTATTTTTTGTCGAATTTGTTCTGCTTTTTCCCAAACAGGATCAGCAAAAGCCCGTGGGAGATTAGTCTGACAAGCACTGACGCCGCAAAATGCGCTGGCATACATAAAGGATCGTCTGGAAATTGAATTTAGCATTTCATCTTTCTCCAAGGTCATCTCAACATAGTTATAAGAAAAAAGGTGCGACCTTGATAGATCGCACCTAGTTCGTGGGAAAAAATAGAACTCGTTTCTTTTCTAGAAACGCTGATTAACGCTGACGAATAGCACACGCCCTTGGACATCATATGTTGCTGGGATTGTGTTACCACCTCCTAGAGCATACGAACCAAGAACAGGTGGGTCTTCATCCAGCAGGTTACGAACACCTGCTGTAAATTTGGTGTTCTCACCAAATTCATATCCACCCGTTAAATCCCAATAAAGGATCGGGTCGATTGTTGGAGTGACGACAGTGCTTGGATCAGTGAAACTTTCACCACGTGCACGCGGCACCGCAATGGAATCATGTGTTAACTCGCCGATATAACGTCCACGCAGAGACACAAGCGCAGGACCTGAGCTCCAAGTTAGACGCGCATTCCCTTTGAATTCAGGCAATGGTTGTCCACAAGTTCCACCCCATGTGGCCACACATTCATTGGTAAGTTCTGGCAATTCCTGAATAGGAGTAACAGTGAACTCATCAGTGTAAGTCCATGCTGTGTTAATCTCCCAAGAACTACCACCGTCAAACAGACCCCAATCTGTGTCGAAGCGATATCTAGCCTGAACATCCAGACCAGACGTCTTAATTCCACCAATGTTCGCATTCGTTGTAAGAACATTATCTGGACCGGTAATTTCACCTGTTTGTGTGTCTCTGTTCACGGCCTGACAATAAACACTATTGGCATCTTGCAGAACATTATAACAAAGGTTCAACACGTTCTGAATTCCGCCACCACCAAGTGGAGCAATCGCATCTTCCAATTCGATATCGAAGTAATCAACACTTAGTACAAAACCTTCAAACCAGCTTGGTTCATAGATCATACCTAAAGTTACAGTATCAGATTCTTCAGGGCTTAGATTTTCATTTCCGCCTCTCACCTGAGTTAGGAATGGTGATGGTTGAACAGATGCATCAAAGACGAGGTTTGTTGGAACACCCGTTGCTTCACACACTGCGCGAACAGCGTCGGTCTGATCTGCGGCTGGTTGCAATGACGAACATGGATCAACAGCACTTGGGCCATCTGTTCCTTGTCCACCATACAATTCACCCACATTAGGAGCTCTAATTGCATGCTGGAACTGACCACGGAAAGACAAGTCAGTTGTAACGGCCCATTCCACACCAGTTGAATATGTCCAAACTGCATCTTCAATTCCGGGCGAGTCATAATCTGACACACGGAAAGCACCATTCAGGTTCAACCGCTCAAATCCGGGTTGATCTGCAATAATGGGAACGCGAACCTCACCGAAGATCTCTTTTACAGATTGACCACCACTCGTGGCTTCTGCCGCATTCCAACCTGACACATCGCCAGAACTCAAAAAGCGGTCTGGTGTGTAAGCTGATGTCGCGTCGCGTGTTTCAAACCCAAGTGCAAAGTCCACTGGTCCAGCAGGCATATCAAATGCAACACCTGTCAGATTCGCAACAAAGACTTCCTGTTCTGCATCAATCTTGGAGATTGAAGTCACACCAATTTCTTCAGCTGCAGCGGCAGAAATATTTTGACCAAACGGGTTCAGCAATGGCGCATTTCCGCCGTTTGAAAGCATGGCACCTTGAATACGACTTAAAGAGACAGACCCTCTTTGCACAATTGTTTCAGATGTTCTGGCGAAGCTGTAATATGTATCATAGCTAAGTTCTCTCAAGAAAGAATCAGACACATCCCCCAGCTCACCACGCAAACCAATCGCTGTGCGGAATACAGAATGATCAGCATTCGCGGAACGTGTCGGCAAGTCGTTGAAACGACGGTTGTAGTTTAAAATTGCCAGACCATCATTTGCAGTCGTGTCCATGCTGAACGTACCGCGATTGATTGTCGTCGTTCCAGTTTCACGCGCATCAAGCAAAGTCAGGATGTTTTGCATCTCTGTGCTTAAATATGGGTTATCTGTCTCAACAAGGAAATTCCCAGTCGCATTTGTCGGTGCAATCTGCACGTCCGAAATGTTGGTGCTATAGTGCAACTCCATATAACCAGTTGCTTTTTCGTTGAAATCATAATGCCCAAAGACATTTCCCATCCAACGTTCTTGTGGTGTCACAAGATACGAGTTCGGTGACAAATCAAAACGGTCATCTGGATCTAAAAATGGACGAACGCTTGTGCCTGTTTGGTCAAAAATAGCACCAAGTGATGTCATGTCCTGAAGACCGGCCGCAGCCAAAGCGGCGTCAAACGTCGCGTCAGAGCCAGCAGACCCAAATGTTGGCAATCCACCAATACGACCATTTGGTACTGCACTAGAACCACCCGTCACGAAACCAAGGCGTCCACCTGCTTCTTCACACGTTTGTCCAGAAGGAACACTTAAAGCCGTACCAGCGCCGCTGTCACTATAAGAAGCAGCAGTCACACATCCATCACTTAGGCCTTGAGCTGCCCAATCACCGCGCTCGGCTAAAGTCATGCCCCCGCGATTTAAATATCCGATGGATGCAGTCAAATTACCGCGGTCATTGTCAAAATTACCACCAAGCGTTAGGTCGACACTATATGTCGGTGTGCTGGTCGGAGAATCCCAGGCAGATTGAGCGTTTAGTTCAACACCTTCAAAATCATCTTTGAGCAGGAAGTTTACAACCCCTGTTATCGCATCAGAACCATAAACGGCAGACGATCCACCCGTCACGACTTCAGTCTGTTTGATCAACGCAGCTGGAATTGTATTGATGTCCGTCGTCATCGCTGGACCAGTAATCGCAAAGCGACGACCATTCACGAGGACAAGGTTACGTGTCGCGCCAAAATTGCGAAGGTTCAGCGTCGATACACCTACCGGTGCGCCCGCTTGAACAGTGTTGGCTTTAGGGCCTTCAGTTTGGTTTCCACTAAATTGCGGAGTATCTAGAAGGAGGCTCTCAACATTCTGCGTACCTGACAGAACGAATTCTTCTTCACCCAAAATTGTCACAGGTGTAGGCGCGTCATATCCCCGATCGGCAAGGCGAGAACCTGTTACCGTAATAACATCAAGAACTTGCTGGCCTTCAGCTTCCTCTTCTTGAACATCTTGAGCAACTGCCACACTTCCTAAACATATGCTCGCTGCTAAAATAGCACTACTTCCAAACAATGAGTTGCGAAGTACTCGCCTATAATGACTCACCGATTTGCTTTGATTTTTCATAAGTGTCCTCCTCCATTTTTTTAAACTTATTCAGCAACTTAAATTGCCTTTAGTTCTTATTTGCTTTGACCGAGATGAGTGAGAGCAAGCTTTCAAAGTGTGTAAAAGGCTGTGCAACTTCCCCGCCCTTTCAAACTCTTCAGATGCTTATTCACTTAAATATTGAGTGATCCCCTCATTTCTCGACGCTATCCCTAGAACTGTTTTGTTCACCTTACTAAATACCACATATTGGGAATTATATTTAGATGTTGGGAATATGGCATTGTCGTCACAATTTGTAAAGCCAAAAGCAACGCATCAACTTCAAATTGGTTAAACCAAAAATCAACACATCAATGGATCAACATGCAAAAACGCCGACTATCATCTATTTATGGCAGTAAAAAATGGATATTCATCTATATTTCCACTAAGAAGAGATACCATTGACAAATTGGTCCAACAGGTAGAAACATCCCACTCCACGATAGGCAGAGTTGTTTTGACACTTAATATGCGGGGAATCACCCCAGATATTCATAAGGAAAATGGAGTTCACACAAGCATATGGCCCGGCTCTACCAACAAATAGCTCAAGAATTACAATATGAGATTGCTACCGGTGTCTTTCAGCTCAATGAGCGTCTGCCGTCTGAACGCGTCCTTGTCGAGCGCTTCAATGTATCCAGAACAATTGTAAGAGAAGCACTTCTTTATCTGGAAATTCTAGGACTTATTTCAATTAAAACTGGCGCAGGTGCGACTGTCATCGCAAAGCAAGCCATAAGCGATTTAGGACCAGACTCACAAAATGTAGGCCCTTTTGAACTTTTGGATGTGCGTATTTTTGTTGAAAGTGAAGCCGCTTATCTAGCCGCTAGTCGTATTTCCGAAATTGAGCTGGAACGCCTCAGACAAATTCTTGATGATATGTCGATAGAAAACCAAACCCAAACCGATGATGAATTAGCAGACCGTGAATTTCACCTCACGATCGCACGCGCATCTGGAAACTCAGCTTTGGAATCAACAGTTGCACACCTGTGGAGTCTGCGTTCAGAAAGTCCCCTTCTCCTTAGCACCAGAGATAAAGCCAGAAAAAACGGTATTAAGCCAGTCATCTGGCATCATGAAGAAATACTCAAAGCCCTAGAACGCAAAGATCCACGCGGTGCCTATGCAGCAATGCAAAGTCATCTTGTCTGGGTCAAAAGCGCGTTCTTAGACTCAACCGACATAGATAGCTCGGCTCCTACGCGCAATCTAAACACACAAAAAATTGAACCTCCTAAATCAGAGACGAATTAAAATGACAAAGCCATTGAAACTAAATCCCGACAGATTGTTTCCAGCCGACTCAAAAGAACGCGATATTGCGCGTAATCTTTATAAATCAGTCGCTGATTTGCCGATTATCTCCCCTCACGGGCACACAGACCCGAGCTGGTTTGCTGATGATGAAGCCTTTCCTAACCCAGCCCAATTGCTGATTACGCCTGATCACTATGTATTCAGAATGCTTTACTCTCAGGGCATTGCGCTATCAAAACTTGGCGTTCCAACAATAGATGGTTCCCCCACAGAAACAGATGGCCGCACCATTTGGAGATTACTCGCCGAGAACTATCATTTATTTCGCGGTACACCTTCAAGAACATGGTTGGACTGGGTGTTTGCCGAAGTCTTTAAATTGGATGTCATGCTGGATACAGAAACATCCGATCTTTATTATGATGTTATGGCTGAGAAATTAAACTCTCCAGAATTTCGTCCAAGAGCACTCTATAAGAAATTCAATATAGAGCTACTTTCGACAACAGAAGGTGCATTGGACGATCTACGTCACCATAAGAAAATCTCAGAATCCGGTTGGGATGGTCGCGTCATTACTACCTATCGTCCAGACAGTGTGATCGACCCTGAATTTGAAGGCTTTCTTGATAATGTTGAAGCATTTGGAAAACTCACAAATGAAGACACAACCGACTGGGCTGGATATCTAAATGCTCACCGCAGCCGCCGCGAATATTTTAGAAATGTCGGTGGAGCAACAGCAAGCGATCACGGATTTGAAACGGCAACGACCGCAAACCTGTCCCCTCAAGATGCTGAAGCTCTTTTCAACCGTGTCATCAAAGGCAATTGTTCAGCCCAAGATGCTGAATTATTTCGTGGTCAAATGCTAACTGAAATGGCCCGCATGAGCTTGGATGACGGCATGACAATGCAAATACATGCAGGAAGTTGCCGTAACCATAACCAATCCGTATTCCAACAATTTGGGCGGGATAAAGGTGCAGATATTCCTGTGCAGACAGAATACACACGCGCTTTAAAACCATTGCTAGATGCTGTTGGAAATGAACCGTCTCTAACTGTTATTCTCTTCACTCTAGACGAAGATAATTACAGCAGAGAACTCGCTACAATGGCTGGTCATTATCCTGCTTTAAAACTTGGACCTCCATGGTGGTTCCACGACAGCCCTGAAGGTATGCGCCGCTTCCGTGAGAAAACAACAGAAACTGCTGGTTTCTACAATACTGTTGGGTTCAATGATGACACGCGCGCATTCCTCTCAATTCCAGCACGTCATGATGTTGCCCGCCGCATGGATTGTGGCTGGTTGGCAAAACTCGTCGCCGATCACAGATTGGACGAAACTGAAGCAGCCGAAATCGCTAAGGACCTCACATACAATCTGCCGAAAAAAGCCTATAAATTATGAAGACTCCAATCATCATTCTTCACGAAAGAGACAATGTCGGCATCGCACGTGCCGACATCGACACTGGCGACACAATTCTTGACGACATACTCGCAATAAACGCGATAAAAAGTGGACACAAAGTCGCCACTAAAGACATAAAAACTGGTGACTCTGTTTTAAAATTTGGACAACATATCGGCACCGCATCGACAAATATTCAGCGCGGTGAGCACGTTCATATCCACAACATAACCGCAGAACGAAAAGAAAATGCAAACTCCGCTTCCAGTAAATGGCAGTCCTCCCCTCCTGAAACGAAAGCCACTTTCCAAGGCTATGTCCGAGCAGATGGAAGTGTTGGAACACGCAATTACATTGGCATTCTAACAACGGTAAACTGCGCGGCGACTGTTGCGAGACAAATTGCTGAACAAGCCAAAACACAGCTAGCAAACTACCCTAATGTGGATGGTGTTGTGGCCCTAACTCACACGACAGGCTGTGGAACATCCTCTTCTGGGGAAGGCACAGATAACCTACGTCGAACCATTGCTGGATTTGCACAACATGCGAATTTTTCAGCTGTCCTCATTATAGGGCTAGGCTGTGAAGCTAATCAGCTAAGTGTGCTACTAGAAAAACAAAGCCTAACTGAAAGTGATCGTCTCAAAACACTACAAATTCAACAAGTTGGCGGCACACGCCATGCTATTTCTCAAGGGTTAGAAATTGTTGAAAATATGATGGAAGAGGCAAACAAAGCCAGACGATCTGAAGTCAGCGCGTCCCATCTTTCACTTGGGCTCCAATGTGGAGGTTCCGATGCATTATCGGGTGTAACAGCTAACCCCTCATTGGGGGTCGCAGTGGATATGCTTGTTCGCCAAGGCGGAACAGCCATACTGGCAGAAACACCTGAGATTTATGGTGCTGAAGAACTCCTGCTGAACCGCGCAGAGACAGAAACTGTCTCGCAAGATCTACTAGAACGTATTGCATGGTGGGAGGATTATGTCGCCCGCAACAAGCAGGAATTAAACAATAACCCCTCTCCGGGAAACTTAGCCGGCGGCTTAACAACAATCCTCGAAAAATCACTTGGTGCTGTCGCTAAATCCGGTTCTTCTCCTCTATGCGGCGTATACCAATATGCTGAAATCATTAAACAAAAAGGGTTAGTCTTCATGGATTCTCCAGGATATGACCCTTGTTCTGTTACAGGTGAGATCGCCTCTGGCGCAAATATGATTTGCTTCACAACAGGTCGCGGTTCTGTCTTCGGGTCAAAACCTGTTCCTAGCCTAAAAATCGCTTCAAACTCAAACCTTGCTACCTATATGGATGAAGACATTGATGTTGATGCCGGCCAAGTCGCAATGGGGACTGAAAGTGTTGAAGATGTTGGAGCCAGAATATTCCAACTTATCCTAGATACAGCATCTGGGCACCAATCTAAATCTGAAGAATTTGGTTTCGGTGACATGGAATTTGTACCTTGGCAAATCGGTGCAACCATATAATTTAAATTATTTAAAATCATATAGTTACAAACTATCACAAATACCATCGACAGGTTTTCAGGTCATGATCGTTTAATACGGGTGTAACAGCCAAGGTATAGTAATGATCATGACCGCTCCCGCTATTTTTGTACGAAAAAATATAAAGAGAACCTCCCCCCTCGTTTTCTTGACTATCCTCTACTCAACTTGCTCCCCTTTAGCTTTGGGACAAGAAATTAGCTCCGCGACAAGCACACCCGTTGAAACAGCAACCTTAGACAATGGGTCAGCAAGTGATCTAACGATTACAGATGATGGATCGATCGAGTGGGACAGTGTAGATGACCAAGTCGCGGTTACCGTAAACTCTTCAAATAACGTTACAATTGACGGAGACATCACTTTAGAAAACTCAGACAATAATGTCGGCGTCAAAATAAACCCAAACCTTTCTTCAACCATCAACCTTTCAGGCGCAATCAATCTTATAGAAGATTACGCAAGAACCGACACTGATGATGATGATGACCTCGACGGACTAATTGCTGAAGGAACAAATAGACACGGAATATTTCTGGAAAGTGGCGGCATCAACACTGGTGATATCATATTGCAGTCGGGTTCAAGTATTTACGTGGAAGGCAACAACTCTACAGCGATCACATTGCAGTCAGGCTTGAATGGTAATTACATACAAGATGGGTCGATATCAGTATATGGTGCAAATTCAACGGCATTAGACATACAAAATGATGTAAACGGAAATGTTCGTGTGAGCGGAGGTGTCACAGCCAATGGTGAAAATGCATCGGCTATTTCCATAGCAGGAGATATTACTGGGAACCTCACTCTGGAAAACACAATCACTTCGACAGGATTCACCAGCACAACTTCATCCAATTATATTGGTCCTGACGATATAGATGACGATACTGCTGCATTGGAAGATCGTTTAGATAATGATGACCTGTTCAATAGCGCTTCCAGCGTCAGCATCGGCGGAAGCATTGCGAATGGTCTTCTTATAAATGGATACCACGATTATGTGGATGATGGGATAGCCGTTGATGATGACGAAACAAAAGATACCATTGATGATTACAATGAAAATCGCGGCACTGGTTATATTTCAACATATGGCTCATCCCCTGCTCTTCAAATTACACCTGACTTAATTATTGGCTCCAGTTCAGATCTTGTGCTGGGTTCTGTTGTTGAGACAGTACGAGACACCCTTGATGACGACGAAGATGAAGACACTAATGAAGTGCTTGCAACCTTCAATTTTGATCAAGGGCTAGTAAACCTGGGAACCATATACGCAGATGGTCAGAATGTTGGCTTTTCCGCGACCGCACTTGAAATATCTGGAAGCGCGGATGGCAACCTCAACACAATCATTACAAATGGAATACTGAACTCAGGAACCATGAGCACCACTGCATTTGAAGCAAATGCAACTACAGTGAATTTAGGACAAGGTGCAATAATATCGTCAATTACAAATGATGGAAGCATCATATCCAATAGTACCGGCTCCAGCGGAAGCAATTCCATTGCAATTCAAATTAGCAATGGAGCCAATCTCGAAACTATTGAAAACACAGGGTATATTACTGCAAAAATCACCGATGATACTGGATATTCAACCGCTATACTTGATCACTCAGGGACTCTAACCTCCATTTTCAATAATGGGTACATTTCTTCATACTATGTAGACGATGATTCCGACGATGACGAATATGACGATAATGACAACAAGATTTCGGAATTTACAGGCCGCTCAATCGCAATAGACGTAAGCCAGCATACGGCCTCACAAGGCGTGACAATTGTTCAAGGAAATACAAATTCTACCTCGCCGTCCATATATGGAGACATTCTTTTTGGAGCCGGCAATGATACGCTAGACATTCAAGATGGAACTGTCGCCGGAGACACATATTTTGGAAGTGGAACAGCCAATTTTTACCTATCAGATGCCACTTACACAGGCGATGTGCACTTTGAAAGCGAAGGCTTCAATTTCCAATCCACACAAGGACAATATTTTGGAAACCTGAACTTCTACAACAATTCTGGATCTGCTGTTTTTCAAAACAATTCCTACTTTTCCGGGTCACTTTTAGACAGTGATAATATCGACCTGATTATTGATACATCCACCATTTATATCTCTCAAGATTCTCCAATTACGCTCAACTCCCTCAATATTACGGGCGCAAGCACGCTGGGTGTAATAATTTCAAACTCAGAGCATATAGACACCCCATACATTACAGCCACCAACACAGCCATTGTTGGAGATTCAGTAACTCTGAGCTCTCAATTCACGAATTTTGTGGGTGGAGATTTTTCTAGAACTATTCTATCCGCCCCCTCTTTAGATGTAGATATAGATAGTATTTCATTTGATACTTCAGGCCTTTCATGGCTTTACAATGCCGAATACATTCTCGACCAAGAGGCCGATGGGAACCAGTCGATTTCTCTTCAATTTTCTCAGAAGACTTCAGAAGATTTAGGTTTGGACGCTCAGCAAGACCGCACATTTGCGTCGTTCATCGAGATGATTAGCAATCAGCAAAATGCTGGCTCGGAATTTGTGAAAATTACTGACGAGACAACTTTCCTTGAAGCATATGAATCCATCCTGCCTCAACATTCCGATGTAGCCCTACGTCATCTTGATGCACACACCAATACACTAAACTCAATGGTGAGCGAGAGAATGGCGCTTTTGCGAGACTCCTCAAACACCTCTAATGGGTTTTGGCTGCAAGAACTTGTGTCTCAGACCACTGTAGATGCTAGTGAAAACGTAAATGCTTATAGTGGACGAGGCTTTGGCTTTACGGCTGGTGTTGATCGACGCATCGGATTTATAGATTCAATGGGTCTTACTTTCTCTATTAATGACGAGAAATACGAAACAACAACATCTGCATTCAATGAAACATCATCGACCAATTTTGCGCTTGGTTTTTATATCGCAGAACGCATTGGGTTTGCTGATCTGCAAATGTCTGCTCAAATTGGTCAGACTAACTTTAAAAGCGAACGAGAGGTCAACTTTGAAGGCTTCAATTCAGACATTGAAGGTGATTGGAGCGGACTCACACAAGCTTATTCAACTCAGATATCCAGCCCACAAAAACTGGGATGGCTTCGTGTAACGCCTCATATCGGCGCAAGTTATATTAGCTTAAATCAGGATGCATATGAGGAAACGGCGAGCAACGGATTTAACCTTGCATTCTCAGAATCAGAGTCGAACAAATTAACTGGATCAGCAGGTGTCTCCCTTGGGGTATTTTGGCCCTCAAATTCAGGCAGGAATTCTTTCGACTTAAGTGAAAACCAACAAAGCAATTCCTCATTAAATGGCTGGCATGCTGCCGTAGACCTTGGAATAAGGGACACATTGTCTTCTACAAACTACGATGCTGTAGCAAATTTCGTTGGGTATGATTCAGCTTTCAATGTTTATTCCGATGAAATATTCGGACAAGCATTTTCAACTGGAATTTCTCTTGTGGGAATTGGTGATTTCGCGTCTTTCAGGCTTTCAGCAAACGCCGAACTTTCCGAAGGTGCCTCTATCTATAGCGGAGCTGCATCTCTCAGATTTAAATTCTAGACCGCCCAATCAATGTAAAAGACCATAAACTCCCAATTATTGCGTCGACTGAGGGAGGCTGTTCTTACATTTGCTCGTTTGAGTTTGTGTTGACAAAACAAAAAATAGCCTGCCCCAAACGAGGCAGGCTTTAAGTAAGGACGGTAGCCCGGGACGACTTTACGAGAAAGCCAAACCACCATTCACATCTAGGTTTACGCCATTGACGAAAGACGATTCATCAGACGCAAGGTAAGCCACGACATCCGCGACCTCATCAGGGTGCCCTTCGCGACCAAGCGCTGTCATACCCGCAACTTTTTCACGAACTTCATTCTTAGAGAATGTATCGTGGAATGTTGTTGAAATCAGACCAGGATCAAGCGCATTCACTCGAATGCCACGTGGACCAAATTCTTTGGCCATTGAGCGTGTGAAAGTCATGACCGCGCCTTTGGAAGCTGCGTACGCCCAAGCGCCGCCACCGCCACCATCGCGAGCAGCTTGTGATGCAAAATTAACAATTGAGCCACCTTTAGGCATGTGAGGTGAAACTGCTTTTGTCATCAAGAACGTAGAATTGAAGTTCAAGCGCATAACGAGATTTACAAAATCCTCGTCCATTTCAGCAAGTGGTTTACGTGCAACTAGACCACCGACCACGTTTACAAGCACGTTGATTTCATTGCCAAAAGCTTCTTGCGTTTTGGCGACAAAATTAGCAACATCTTCGGCTTTGGTCATGTCACCTTGAACGAGGATTGCTTCACCACCAGCAGCTTGTACTGCTTCTAATGTTGCTTTTCCCTCTTCTTCACTATCGAAATAATTGATCGCAACCTTTGCGCCTTCTTTAGCCAATTTAAGCGAGATACTGCGACCAATGTCACGTGCGCCACCAGTTACAATAGCTACTTTGTTTTGAAGTCTCATGGGGAAGTCCTTTTACTTTAGGGATTTTTAAAAAATGAATTATTGGGTTTTTGAGCGAGGCTTAAGCGGTTCAATTTTTCCACACAGCAGCCAAACACTAGCCATGCTTAAAATTGCTAACGTTGCTCCAATAAGGAATGCAGGCGCATAATTTCCACCCTGTGTAAGCCATGGGACCAAATAGGTGAGAGCTGCCGCTCCCAGCTTTGCCGCGGTCCCCGCATAACCAGACAGAGAACCAACAGATTTGCCGCCAAACAAATCGCTTGGAAGTGTCTGAATATTACCAACAGCAGTTTGAAAACCGAACAGAATGGTTGCCATCAACATCACAGCTAACACCGGCGTCACAGCAACAGACATTGCCAATAAAGCCGGAAGCATGATCAAGCCACCAAGTGTGATTGTGAGCTTGCGAGTCGCGTTGACTGACCAACCGGAATTCAAGCGGTTCTGTGCTAAAAGCCCACCAAACCATGCTCCAAACATAGCACCTACATAAGGCACCCAAGCGTATAGTCCGATTTCCTTGACGTTAAATCCAAATTTTTCGTTCAGATAGATAGGTATCCAGAAAACGAACAACCACCAGATAGGGTCAAGGAAAGCCGCAGAGAGAATAGCACCCCAACTCTGTCTACGAGAGAGCATTTCAGCTGTGCCCGGATTATACTCCTCAGCAACCTCACCTGTCACCTCATCAGGTTTTACACGTTGACCTGTGAGAATAAATTCGCGTTCTTCTGGAGTTATCCAAGGGTGCTCATCAGGTCCGGCTTTCATTAAAATCCACCACGGAATCAGCCAAACAAAACCGACAGCACCTACCAAAATAAAGATAACATGCCAGCTAAAATGAACAGATAGAAAGGCAATAATGAGTGGTGATATAATTCCACCAATTGCCGCGCCTGAATTAAAAATTCCTTGCGCGAGAGCGCGCTCATTCACTGGAAACCATTCAGCATTTGCTTTGGTAGCACCGGGCCAGTTTCCTGCTTCCGCAGCACCAAGAATACCACGAAAAATACTAAACGATAGAACACTATTCGCGAAGGCATGGGCGGCTGTCGCTAGCGACCACACTCCAATGGAAATCACAAAGCCCAGACGTGTCCCGATCCAATCGAACAATTTTCCAAAAATCGTCTGACCAAGTGCGTATGAGAACACAAACACAACTGAGATTGTCGCGTAATATTGCTTAGTTTCATCGACAGTTTTGTCAGGCCAAATTTCTTTAGCCATGTCTGGCCATAGATAACCAAGCGTACCACGGTCGATATAATTGATAATTGTTGCAATCGCGACGAGCCCGACGACCCACCACCTTAAACCGGAGATTTTCATGATGCAGCCTCCTCTAAAAAGCCTTTAAATATGATGGGGTTATCGCAGCACATGGACTGGGCCGCTCCATTCTATGATCTGATCGTCCAACTCTAATTGATGCGCTGCGTCTTTTGACGTGTCATCCGCAACCAAAAACTGAATAGTTTTGTCATTTTGAGTGACCAATTTGTACACAGCCACATCCTCAACTTGATCAAAGTCGATGGAAACAATGGAAGAGCCATTGAAAACAGCTGTTTCATTGTCTGCGTCATACGAGCCATCTCGCTCATAAACTGTGACGAAATTCACCGTATCTGAATTGGCACGAAGGATCATTGCCTCTTCAGACCTCAGATTGTGATCAGGGTCATTTGCTCCCAATTTAGTAAAGATCGCTTTGTATGGAGTATCAGACGCGAACGTAACTGTTTGAAAAGCAGTCCCTAAGAAGAGCGAAACTTCCTGACGGCCTTCTAATTGCTCAGTCTCTCCACTTTTCCATAAGTGTTGATATCCAAAATCAGTTCCCAATGGCGCTAAATTTGATGTTTCATATTCAATAGGAAACTGGGACTTAATTAGATCACCCTTATAGTGCATGGGCAGATCATATTGGTGATCCGTATCACTAATTCCACGCATGATATCAATAACATAAGGCTGTTGCCCATCGTCACGGGGCACCATCGCTACTACACGCTGAAGGTTCACACCATCATAAGCTGTATCAACTTCAGCCGCTGCAATTTGAACACCGTTAACAACGCCATATTTCAATACATCTGGGCTATATTTCTGCGACAATCTCCAGTCACCGCCATAGTGACTTACTTCGTCAACAGCCAACGTATTGTGAGCAATTGTTTGCTTTGCCCAAGAATCATTTTCTGGAAGATAGCGCCCCCCAAATTTGGAAACGATATTCAAGAAACGAGACGCACCATAATCAGCGACGACTTCTTGACCATTGTCATTATATAGGAAACCTAATTTATCGAAGTGGCCATGACCTAGCCCCTGCGTCGTTGCTTTTAGAACAACTGCTGAGTCATTTGTTTTTTCACCCGAGCGAAGCACAATCAGAGCGCCATCTTCACCATTAGAACCATCTCTAAACATTTGAGATTTAAAATTGAATGGCTTGGCGAGCCCCGCCTCAATATCGTCCAGAACTTTCTTTCCTTCTGGAGTTGGCACAACGTCACCTTGATATTTCACAATATCCAAGAAAGCAGGGTCTTTTGTAAGGTCGTATGCTATAGCAACGCCATATTTCAACTCGATCGTATTCAAGCCTTTTGAGCGAATAGCATCATTGAGCGGGAAAAATTTGCCAGCATAACTCAACTGCAAAGTCGTCGAAATTGCTTTAAGGATGATGCCATCGCGATAGTTGAATATTTCACGCTCTGGCTCATTCTTCTGAATGGCTTGAGAGAACAACAAAAATGGCATCATAGCATAGCGCTGATAATATGGGCCTTCTGCGTAATATCCATCTGGAGAAAACAGGATATCCATCTGCTTGAGAAAGCCGGCTTCTCCATCTTGATTCAATCCGTAAAGCGACTTCTCCACACGCTCAGGCTGATCGAGCACATACCCAGTCATACCAACAGCTGCGGCTGCCCACGTGCCATGATTGTGGATGCGGTCAAAAGTTTGCGGCGACCCCTCGGACAAGAAATCGGCCATTGGGCCCAATACACCCCGCTCGATTTTCTCACGATCCTCTGGACTGATGTCATCACGAATGACTTCATACCCTTGAATGGAGTAAACGAGCCAAACCGCTTCATTCAGTCCCTGCCAGAACAAACGCCCAGCTGTCGAAGGCTTATGCTCTGGGTGCAATCCTAAAGTGGGATACAGATCAGCGTAATCGAGCAACACATCGCGTGCAATATCGCGATATTTAGTGTCGCCTGTGTAATCATACAGCATGCCTGCTTCATAGATCGTTTTATAGTTTTCTTTGTGCTGCTCATGTACAGGTCCACCACCCGCATCAACCGGAACTGGAACAGGAATACCAGCTTCAGCACGCGCGATAATGGTGTCGCCAAGCTTTTGCATTTGTAGTTTAAATGCTGACTGTTCAACTGTGCCTGACACTGGTGCGACTGCTGCTGCGGTGACGGCCAAAGGTGTCGTTGATTTAGTGTTGTTATCGAAAGACACACACCCTTGCACGCAAGCTGCCATGCCAAGAGCAACAACTGATTTGTTGATTTTTTTGTACGTTAAAACTGACATCTACTTACGCAAGTCCTCTATGTTAAGAACTGATGCAGTCTCATCACCATTGAGGGAATTACCCTCCAAAAATGGCTTTGGTTTACCAGTTGTAATAACAAACTTAAACGGTTGTGATTGTTCGATTTTATTGCCTTCGAACGTCAGAACCTGCGCACCATGTAACAAGGCTGATGGCCCACCAGCTGTGCCTACATTTGTGAAAGTAGAGCCTTTAAAACTAACAAGAGGCCCAAAAGTACTTTCATCACGGCCACCCCTGTACACAATTACAGCTGGCCCGGCGATATTGGAAAAATGAGAATTTTCAATCTCTAAAGACTCAACATTATACATCCCAAAATCATCAGTTTCTGCATCCAATTTCACGACAGAACCTGAAACGTCTGAGAAATCTGAATTGATGATTTTTATATCTTGAAAAAGCGTACCTTTTGATGCGTTCACAATAGCAAAGCTACGATTGACGACAAAATCACTGAATGTGGAATTTTGAATGATAAGCGTGTGGTTGCTTCCACCAGCTACTGATGTCGTAGTGATGAAACTATTGCCAACATTATCTGGTGCTCTTGCTCCAGACACGTTCACACCACTAAGTTTCAACCCTGCTTTGCCGGAAAGAACGAACATGTTCTTGCGCTCAAACGAAAGGTCGACGCTACCATTTTGTTCAGCAACAATAGTAATTGGGAAATCAAGCTCAATGATTTTGGCTTCATTGTAAGAACCTGGTGCAAGTACCAACCGGTCTCCTGCCTCTGCAGTCTTGATTGCATTTGAGATTGCATTTTCATCCGGCGAAACGGCAATATCTTTGCCGGTATCAAATGGCGAACCAGTTCCTACTTTGGGATACCACGACACGCCTGTCGCTTCGCGTGGAACACCATATTCTGAGGCATCTATTTTTTGCTTAAGATTTGGCTCAACCTCAAACCCAGAAGAAATCGCCTCGGGAGGCGCTTGATTGGATTTGTTTCCAGAAAATTCTATCCCACTCATATCATCATGCAGCGTGATCGGAGAAACACCATCATCACTGATTATCGTATTGTTTTTAAAAGATGAATTAATCGGAACGGCAGAGCGCTCATTGTCGCTCCCCTCACCGAGTTCCATAGCAGCAATGTTTTCAAAAACATTGCCTTCAATCATTGCGCCATTCACTTGGTGATATCTGTTAATCGGAGAATTTGGCACACCATTCATGACAACCAACCCTCCAGAAAAACGTTTTCCCGTCAGGTCTTTGAAATAGTTATTCTTGATAGTTTGCTGTGCATTGATGACACGAACACCACCGGTGTAAGGTGTACCATTTCCATCAAATAAATTATTCTCGATCAGATTTCCGTTACCATGACGAAGTGTCAACGTACCGCGAGATTCAAAGAATGTGTTATTGCGAAATGTATTTCCACCCGATTTATTAGAGATAATTTCAACTTCACCACTACAGCGGTCAAAATAATTGTGCTCAACACGTGAATTAGAATTTGTTAGCGAATAGTGGCTTGTCCCAATGCGGAAAGTTTCCCCACCGTTCGAGCCTAAAACAGGGCGTGGTCCAAAATAATTGTGGTGAACAAAATGGCTATTTTCTTGGCTTTCTTCAGTGTTCAAACGAATTGCCATCGTCGGGCCTGAATTAAGCTTACCCGCCAAATGATTGTGATCAAATTCGTTATTTTTACCATACATCACCACCCAAATGTCACGCTGTGAGCGATCTGGATTATTAAAATCATCGATAACGGTATGTGAAACACGCGAATTATTCGCCAATAGTTTGCTATCCACTCGGAAACTTATAACTTCATTGCGAGGTGTGTAACCATTGCGGAAGACCAATCCAGATACGATCAGGTGCTCACCACCTAAACGCAAACTAGATTGCCCTGTTAGAAAGACATTGCCTTCTGTTTCTGCGCTCAACCATATGGGAGCCTCAGCTGTTCCAACACCTTTAAACACAGCATCAAAATCATTCCACTCACCATTCGCCAGAACGATCATATCACCCGGCTGAGCATTCTTCACTGCTTCTTTATATTCAGCTTGGTCCTGCACAAGAATACGCCGAACCGGCGCAAGATCTTGATTTGAAGCACCCACTTCAGAACCAAGAGCCGCACTCTCCTGCTTAGGCACAGAACATGCGACCAACGCCAAGGCGCTTATTGAAACGAGTAACGCTCCAGTTTTCATTGTGCTTTCTCCCGCTGAGTATTTTTTTGTATTTATGACATGAACTTATATTTACACACAAATTTGTCAACCAAAACGTCATACCAATTATATATATTTTTTCCACACCCATCTTAAAAAACAGCCAAACCAGCAATAATGTGATATTTATACTACATTAAATTGATATATTCTTCTATTTTATACCAATAAACCTAAATAGGTATTCCAATTGGTTGACAAACAGGTCAGCATCACGATGTTGGGGCGCGAGTAATAACAATAATCAGCTCACGGAAAATATGATCTTAGGGAGAGGTCTACGTCATGACGAACCATCCAGTAATTTCGAATGCATCGAAAAAAAATAGAACTAGCTTCATCAAAATCGCACTTCTAGGATCAGCAGCACTATCTTTTTCAGTGCCAGCAGCCTTCGCTCAAGAATCGGCAGCAGAAGATGCAGAAGCCATCAACAAACTAGACACAATTGTTGTCACCGGCTCACGCGCAACAATTCAAAACACAATCGATCTCAAAAGAACAAACTCAAGCATTGTGGATGGTCTATCAGCTAAGGATATTGGCGACCTACCAGCTCTTTCTATCGGTGAAGCACTCGAATCCATCACAGGTGCTGCTTCTCACCGTGAAAACGGTGGCGCAACAGAAATCTCAATTCGTGGTTTAGGTCCATTTCTGAGCGCAACAACATTTAATGGCCGTGTAGCGACCAATGGGACTGGGGACCGTTCTGTAAACTTCTCCCAATTCCCTTCTGAACTTATGAACAAGCTGGCCATCTACAAAACGCAAGATGCTAGCCTTATCGAAGGCGGTGTCGCTGGTTTAATCGCTTTGGAAACTCTAAAGCCTCTTGATTACAATCAGCGCCGCGTTCAATTTAACTTGACCGGAAACTACAATCCAGACCAGCAAAACATTGACAACACAATGGCAGGCGACCTTGGTTACCGTGGCACTCTAAGCTATGTGGATCAATTTGAGCTTGGTGGCTTGGGCCAGCTTGGTTTCTCTATTGGTGGTCAACGCAGTGATATTTCCCAACCTGAACAAGAAATGCGCTCATCTAGCCCATCAGGCACATCTCTCTTTGCCTGTATCGCTGACGCAACCGACCCTGACTCACGCGGATATGCAGCTAGCAGCTCTGGTGACTGTGAAGACCAAGGACCAAACTCCAGCAATAATGATGGCTACAACACAACAATCGACCCTGAAACAGGTTTGGCAGTTGATGACGGTCTAGACTATGCATGGGCTGGTTCATCACGTGGATACCGCCAGAACGACACTCACGACACAAGAGATTCACTCTTCACTGCCCTTCAATGGCAGCCAAATGATCGTCTTGATATCAATGCAGACCTACAATGGTCCGAACGTGTTCAGAATGAAGATCGTCACGACCTAAATTTCTCAAACATGAAACGTAGCGTTGCCGGCGACACATTAGACAGCCTCGTATTCCAAGACAATGGTGTTGTACAATCCATAACAACTCAATCTGACATCGAGTCCAATGGAGAAATATACGAACGCACAGAAGAGTATCTAGGATACGGCCTTAGTGGTTCGTTTGATGTGACTGACAAACTCACAATATCTGCTGATTATTCTTTCTCTGAGACGACAAGAGACGAACTTCAAGCGTCTATTCGTGTCTCAAGTCAGGGTGGTCCAGGTAGTGGCGGTCGTGAAAACCTAAGCTGGGCGCGTGATGGCGATGGCTTTGTAAACTACACAGTGCAAGATTTTGATGTCACAGACATTTCAAACTACACAGATGGTGTTCGCCTTCGCGTAGACCGCGATGCAGAGCGCAGAAATACTGTTGAAGCTATTCGCTTTGACGCAGAGTATGACTTAGGCATGGGACCGATCACATCAGTTGAAACTGGTTTCCGCTTATCTGATCTAGAGTATGTAAGTTATGCCGCCACGCGTGACGAATACAATGCCAGTGACTTTGATTCATCCAGCGTACCTTGTGAAACTGGTTTTGCGGAAAGCGGTTTCTTATCCAGCGCCTCTGACGCTTTGGTAACTCAAATCGATAGTGACGGAAATGTTGTAAGTACAACAAACACTTGGGCTGTCTTCGACAATCAATGTCTAGTTGACTACATCCTTGCTGAAAATGGTGAAACATCACTTGTCTACCCTGACAGTGACCCAGACAGTCTAGACAACACCAATGTCTTAGAAACAACCCTGGCTGGTTACGTTATGGCCAACTATGACACGTCTCTAGCAGGCAAGCCTTTCAGTGGTAATTTTGGTCTTCGCGTCGTTGATACTAAAGTCAAATCTCTTGGTAATCGTACGCCTGTAGCGGTAATCACAAACCCAGTTGATGGCACACTTTCACTTGAAACAGATGGTGATGCAGTCGTTCTATTCGGTAAAGGTGAATACACTGAGTTCCTGCCGAGCTTTAACGGAACACTAGAGCTTCGTGACGACATTCTGCTACGTGCCGGATTATTTAGAGGTATGTCACGTGCAGACCCCGGGAATATGACATTCGGTCGTGATTTCAACGAAAACAACGAAGAAGATGCACCAACAACTATAGAAGAACTGATATCAGTTGAAGGTTCCGGTAACCCAAACTTCCAACCATTAATGTCTTGGAATTATGATATTGCTGCTGAATGGTATCCAAACGATGACTCCATTCTGGCTGCCAGCATCTACTATAAAAACTTCACAGGCGGATTTGAAAACTCAACCGTACTCGAAGACTTTATCATCGATGGCGCGACTGTTACTTTACCGGTTAGCGTAACGGCCACGAATGAAGACACTGCAGCTCTTTACGGTATTGAACTTACAGCGTCTCACAACTTCTCCTATCTTCCAGGTCTATTTAGCGGATTTGGTGCCAAAGTTAGCTTAAACCTTGCCGAATCAGACTTTGAATTTGAGGACAGTCTATATGGTGACCTCGGCTATAGAGACGCCGATGGTAACCTTATTCAGACAAATGTCGGCATCCTTCAACCAGGTAACGTACCTGGCTTCTCTGATGTCGTTGCTTCTGGACAGATTTACTACCAAAAAGGCAAATTCGACAGTTCACTCATTTACAAATACCGCAGTGAATACTTCCAACCATACACAAGCAATGGAACACGCTTGCGTTATGTTGGTGATGTTGGTGTGTGGGAAGCTCGCGCTTCATATGATCTAACAGAAAATCTGTCTCTTACAGTGTCAGGTATCAACCTGTTCAACGCACCTAAGGAGCAATACTTCTTCACCAATGATAACCTGGGTGAGGTAAACTATTACGGCCCTCGTGTATTCTTCGGAATCAAAGGAAAATTCTAGAATTCATTTTCTAGATTTTCTAATAAATGAAGCTGCTTGAATTGGCATGACAAATTGGTTAACATGTCAATTCAAGCTCTCATTCCGAAGCTTATAGTCTCAAGAAATTGAATCTAAATGGCCGACCAAAGACTCTATCAAAAAGTTGCGAATAATATTTTAGCGCTTATTGCTTCAGGGCAATACCCTCCTGGCACACGCCTTCCAGGTGAAAGAGAATTAGCGACTCAATTTGGAGTCAGCCGTGTTGTCGTGCGAGAAGCTGAAATCGCACTGGAAGCATTAGGCCGTGTAGATATTCGTGTCGGTTCAGGCGTATATGTTCTAGAAAAAACAAACACACCCACTGGGGCACTTCCAACCGTCAGTGCATTTGAACTTACTCAAACTCGGCTTTTGTTTGAATCAGAATGTGCCGCACTAGCAGCGACAATGATTACAGATGCCCAGCTAGCAGAATTGGAAGAAACGCTCAACCTCATGAGCGTGGCTGACGGCAACTCATCAGATGGCGAAGAAGCCGATAGAAACTTTCACTTACTTATTACCAAGGCCACACGCAACGAAGCCAATATGTTTTTCATGGAAAACTTGTGGCGTATGCGCACAGAAATTGAAGCTGTCAAAAAAGTCTATTCAGCAGTTTGTGTCGTCGATTCAGGGCACCGTGCTGAAGAACACATGGAAATTTTTAAAAACCTAAAGAACAGAGATGCGGAAGGCGCACGAAACGCTATGCGCACCCACTTCACGCGCTTACTATCTGCTCTATTGGACGCATCCGAACAGCAAGCAATAGAAGAAGCACGGCGCAAAATCTCATCTGAGCGCGAGCAATTCCTTAAATCTGCACTGCACAGATAATTCGCTCAAGACCACTCAAAACAGTCTAAATTGGCTATCGGCACGCATTAAATTTAGGCGTTCTCGCTATAGTCTTGGGCAAAATAAACACCAACAGATTATTTTGCCCACAGTTCAATAACAGCTTTTGACGCAGAAGTTTTTATTATGCCTATTTAAATCGTCATTCGTCGCAGAAGGCGGAGTCTAATCCCGAAGCAGGGTGAACGAACGAGAAGAAATTCTGCTTTTTCAACCTATTTGTTGATTTACAGGCTTCTTTCTCACTTCTTCCTCCTTTGCTGGCTTTCTTTGAAAGTCCGAGCATAAATGACGAGAAACGACTATGAAAAATATCGGTAAACTCAACCTTCTGACAACAAGCCTTCTAGCTGGAACTATCATGACTTCGTCTATTTCAGGCCTAGCATATGCGGAGGAGGCAAAAGCTGCACCTCCAGCCACAATTAAGGAAGCCTTGAGCGCATCAAAAGCGCTGTTTAACTTTCGTCTGAGATATGAAGGCGTCGACCAAGACGGCCTCAATAACAGCGCAGATGCACTCACTTATAGAATTCGTGCTGGTTTAGAAACAGGCAGTTATAAAAATACATCTTTCCTCATTGATTTTGAGCACATCGGTGACTTGGTTGATGATTTTAATTCAACAACAAATGGCAAAGGCACCTACCCTGTCGTAGCCGACCCAAATGTAACAGAACTCAACCGCCTGCAATTAACGAACAAATCCCTACCTGATACGACAATTGTTCTAGGTCGCCAGCGCATTATTATGGATGATGCCAGATTTGTTGGAAATGTGGGATGGCGTCAGAATGAACAAACATTCGATGCACTTCGTGTGACAAATGAAAGTATCGGAAAGCTAAAACTTGATGCTGCTTATGTGAACCGCGTCAATCGTATATTTGGCGACGAGCACCCAACGAATGGTCACTGGACTGGCGATAGCTACCTCATCAACGCCTCTCACCCAACACCATTGGGCAACCTGACAGGTTTTGCCTATTTGATAGATGCTGATGAAGCCAGCGCAGCCTCATCTCAAACTGTCGGAGCACGTTTAGCTGGTAAGAAAGACGCCGGTGCCGGCAAATTAAGCTACGCTTTTTCTTATGCCCAGCAAGAAGATTATGGCTCATCAAATCTAGATTATTCCGCTGACTATTACCTGTTAGACGCTGCGTACGGTATTCAAGGATTTGTTTTTGGGGCTGGGTATGAAGTTCTTGGCGGTGACGACCAACGAGCGTTCAATACACCTTTTGCAACATTGCACAAATTCCAAGGTTGGAATGACAAATTCCTTGTCACCCCAACAAATGGTATTGAAGACCTATATGCTAAAATCGGATATACACTTGGCGATGCAGGCCCTTTAAAAGGTCTCAAATTCCTAGCCTTGTATCATGATTTTTCAGCAGAAACAGGTTCAGCAGATTACGGATCCGAACTAAACTTCGTTGCCTCTGCAAAACTGGGTTCTCACGCACTCACACTGAAATACTCCGACTACAACGCAAATGATTTCTCCACCGATACTTCAAAAATATGGGCCTCAATTGACTTCGCATTCTAAACAAATCGATCAAGCCATAGCAAACAAAGGCCAGCAGGATTCACTTGCTGCTGCGCCTTTGCGTGTTTTGCTCATAGACGACCTTCCTGAACGCGCCGCACTTGTGGAGCAAGGACTTAGTGATGCAGCAATTGTTCACACAGCAAATCAGGTTCACGGGCGCGCCCTACTGGACCTCATTGCTGAGATACAACCCGATGTCATCATCGTTGATTGTTATTCACCAGGTAGAGACTCTATCGAAAGCCTTAGAACAGTTGCTCAAAATAATCCCAAACCTATCGTTATGTTCGTTGAAGAAGAAAACCCGTCTGGCTTTCAGCAAGCAATTGATGCAGGCGTCAGTGCATATGTTGTTGATGGCCTAACGCCCAAGCGCGTGAAGCCTGTCATAGATGTCGCTATTGCACGCTTTAAAGTCATGGACGGTTTACGCACAGAACTCAAAAAAACCAAAGACGACCTCGCCGCTCGCAAGGTAATCGAAAAAGCAAAGGGCATGCTCATGCATAAACGCGGCATGACCGAAGATGAGGCCTTTGCTGCCATGAGAACCATGTCTCAAGAGCGCGGTAGTCCAATGAAAGATATTGCAGAAAATGTGATCTCTATTCTTGGCTTGCTCGAAGGGTAGTCGCAAAAGGATGACCACGATGAACCAACATAATTTAGCTATAGGTTTTGCTCGCCTCTCAGACTGCGCTGTTCTCACCGTCGCCAAAGAGCGTGGATTATTTGAAAAATACAATCTGAACGTCACGCTTAAGCGCTATAAATCTTGGGCAGCTATGCGCGATGGTCTAGCCAATAAAGTCATAGATGCTGCAAACATGCTTGCACCCATGGTCGTTGCTTCAGCAGCTGGCATCAGCCCTTACCCTGAAATATTCACGAGTAGTTTTGCATTTAACTTAAATGGCAATGCGATCACCGTCTCCAATGCTCTTTTCCAGAGCATGCAGCATATTTCTCCAGACACAATGTTACGCCGCCCCTTAAGCGCGCATGGACTGAAGCATGTGGTAGATGTTAGAAAAGCAACAGGTCAGCCAAAGCTTGTTTTTGCCCATGTCTACCACTATTCCATGCATGCCTATATTCTAAAATACTGGCTAGCTTCCGCTGGCATTGATCCAGATCAAGATGTTGAACTTGTTGTTATTCCTCCATCTCAAATGGTTGATAGCCTACGTGCAGGACAAATCGATGGCTATTGTGTCGGCGAACCATGGAATAATACTGCAGTCCTTGCAGGGCTGGGTCACACACTCATCACCTCTTCAGAAATATGGTCAGGGCATATAGAAAAAGTGCTAGCAGTGCGTCACAGCTGGGCCAATCAACATGAAGATATTCACCTTGCATTGATCAAGGCACTTCTAGAAGCCGCCGTCTGGGTGGACAGCCCCAATAATCGTTTAACTGCCGCACAAATGATTGCATCCGCTGAGTATGTAGATGCACCGCTTGATGAGATCGTTAGCTCTCTGACAGGCAAAAATAGACAGACAGGCGGCAATCTTCGTCAAGATATGCCAGATTTCAATGTCTTTCATCGTTATGCAGCAAACTTCCCTTGGATATCCCAAGCGAAATGGATTTTAACGCAAATGGTGCGATGGGGACAACTCACAGATGATGTGGAATTTGACGCGGCAGCCTCTTCAGCATTTCAGCCAGAAATTTACCGTAAAGCAGCAGCCGAACTGAATATCGCAGCTCCTACGATCAATGAAAAAGTTGAAGGAGCTCAAGAGCATGCGTGGGTCTTAAAGGAAGCAACACAACCCATAGCCATGGGTGCCAACCAGTTTATTGATGGCCGCGTCTTCAACCCAGCTGAAATTAATTCTTACCTGAATGGATTTTCAAATTCATCTGCCAGTCGCGCTTCAGAAGCGAGTAAAACCGATATAGAAGTCCAGTTAAATTAAGCTAGAGTGGCCTGCAGGCTCGCTGCATTGCAAAGACTATATGGATAACGGATAAGCAAAATTGCAGGATTTTTAACGCCTTGCTCTTTTGTATCGTGTGCAAGGCGACCCAAAACTGTTTTTACAGATCTCATTTGCGGTTGCCCCGCTCGCTCAATCCAATCAGCGGGCGCATCAGCAGGTACACCGGCAGCCATAAGCGTTGATTGAATCTTCCAAGCTTGCGCAACCCCCATATAGAAAGCAACACAAACACCCGGCTTCACGATTTTTGCCCAATCCGGCACCGAGTCAACCTCGGCAGTTCTTCCTGTGGTAACAACAAAGCTCTGCAATTCTGCACGCTCAGTCACGGTAATCACTGCTTCTGAAGCTGCTGCCAAAGCAGCGGTCACGCCGGGAACAATTTCAATTTCAGCACCAACGACTGAAGCTGCAGCGATTTCCTCTGCAGCACGGCCAAAAATCATGGGGTCGCCAGATTTTAGCCGAGAAACGTGCCGACCTTTGGCAACATTTTCCTGAATTGTGCGATTCAGATCAGCCTGCTGAACACCACCATCTCCAGCTTCTTTCCCGACATAACAGCTTTCAACATCTGCCGGTATCAGATCGAGCACTTCCGAGCTAACCAACCGATCATACAAAACTAAATCCGAATTTTGGATTCTGGATACAGCACGTAAAGTCAATAGATCGGCAGCCCCTGGTCCACATCCGATCAGAGTCAACTTGCCGTTTAAGCGATTGCAGTCATTGCCGTTTTTCATTCTGCCGCTTCCATTTGATCCAATTTAGACGCATGCATATATTCAGAAATCAGTACGGAAATTTCAGGTTTGCAAGACCCACAATTTGTTCCTGCACACGTAACTTTTCCAACTTCTACGACCGTTTCAGCCCCAGATTTTATAGCCGCCTCAATTTCACCTGCACCAACCCCCATACATGCACAGATAACTTTACCACTAACCTCTCCGGCTGGTGGACGACCAGCTAGAAGACGCAATCTAACGGTGTCATCGAGCTTTTTGCCTATATTTTGCCCTAACCAAGCACGGTCCGCTTCCACACTTCCCTGTGTTGAGAGAATTGCAAACCCTTTCAATAGGTTATCCGAGATAACACAACGACGCATATTGCCAGTTTTGGTATCCACAAAGGACAATTCTTCATCTTGTGGGTCAACCTGCAGCAATTCTTCCATTAAGGTTTTATAATCCCAAATAGAATTGTCTCCCGCAAGTTCTACACTCCACCCATCATTACGACGCGCTAGTGCCCAGTATGAAAACTTAGCCAGAATTTCAGGAGATGGCTCTTCTGAAATCACTGCATACGCCCACCAATCTAGTTTAAATTTTTCAATAGAAACAGGTGTGTATTTCATTTCTGGCTGGCCAGAAACCTTATCAAAATTAGAGCTAGTGATAGCGTCTACACATCCTTTGGAGGCATATCGCCGTGTCCAATGCATGGGTGCGAACGCCGAACCATCTGCCAATCGATCTGTAACGAGTACACGCAAATGCGCACTGCCCCATTTGCTTTTAACAATTGCAATATCAGAATCTACAAGGCCAAGCTTTAAAGCATCCCTTGAATTTATTTCGACAAATGGCTCCGCAATGTGCGTGGATAAACGCTGGGTTTTCCCTGTCCGCGTCATTGTATGCCAATGATCGCGAATACGCCCAGTATTCAATACAAACTCAAACTCTGCATTCGGTTTTGATGCAGGTGCTTTAACAGGCGTCGATACAAATTTGGCCCGTTTGTTGGCTGTATAAAAATTGCCGTTTTCAAAAAAGCGTTTGGCCCTAGCCTGCGTTTCATTCTTTGCCAAAGGCCACTGAAACGGCGTTAAATCATCATATTGGTTTGTCGTAATCTCATCAAAATGCCCGATATCAAAATCACGTGTGCCATTATTTTCAAATGCTGACATCTGAGCATATTCTTTAAAAATATCGGATGGATTATCAAACGCAAAACCTTCAAAGCCCATCCGGCGTGCAATATCACACATGATATCCCAATCATGTCGCGCATTGCCAGCAGGTTTCAAAAAGCTACGTTGACGAGAAATTCTGCGCTCAGAGTTTGTAACTGTTCCACTTTTTTCACCCCATCCCGTCGCAGGTAATTTAACGTGTGCCAGTTTTACCGTGTCACTTGTCTCCACAATATCCGACACAACAACGAAAGGACAATTTTCAATCGCACGACGCACTTTATCTGCGTTGGGCATAGAAACCGCTGGATTGGTTGCCATAACCCACAACGCTTTGATCTTGCCATTCCCGATCGCATCGAACATGTCGACAGCTTTAAGCCCCGGCCCTTGCGCCAAATTAGGTGCGTCCCAGAAACGCTGGACCTTATCTAAACTTCCAGCATCAAAATCCATATGACAGGCGAGTTGATTGGCTAAACCACCAACTTCGCGTCCACCCATAGCATTGGGTTGTCCCGTAATTGAAAACGGCCCCATGCCTGCGCGACCAATGCGTCCGGTTGCCAGATGTCCGTTGATAATCGCATTGACTTTATCTGTTCCAGTGGAGGATTGGTTCACCCCTTGGGAATAGATTGTCATCGTTTTTTCGGTCTGAGTCACAAGATCGAAAAAGGTCACTAATTGCTCAATGGATAGCCCTGTCTCAACCGCAACCTCTTCAAGAGAGAGCTCAGAAGCCACTTTCAGCGCCTCTTCAAGGCCATCCGTGTAGGCATCCACATAAGATTTATCAAAGGCGGTGGAGTTAGAAAGGTGTACAAATAATGCGTTAAATAGCGCCACATCTGCGCCAGGTTTGATAGGCAAGTGCAGATCTGCTGCGTCGCTAGTTGCGGTCTGGCGTGGATCTATTGTGACTATTCTGGTGCCGCGCTGTTCTTTTGCTACGAGAAGCCTTTGGTGCAAAACCGGATGGCACCAGGCAAAATTTGAACCGACAAGAATAACCAGATCCGTGTGATCTAAATCTTCATAACAACCCGGAACTGTGTCTGCCCCAAATGCCCGTTTATGGCCCGCCACAGATGAGGCCATGCAAAGCCGCGAATTGGTATCAATATTGGCAGAACCAATAAATCCCTTCATCATCTTATTGGCGATGTAGTAATCTTCAGTCAGACATTGTCCAGACACATAAAACGCGACACTGTCTGGACCATGCTCGGCGATAGTTTGCAAAAATCTACCCGCGACTAGATCAAGTGCAGAATTCCAGTCTGACTTTTGTCCATAAACAACAGGATCCAACAAACGTTCTTCATGCGTCAGGGTTTCACCCAATGCAGATCCTTTTGAGCACAATTTACCAAAGTTAGAAGGATGATCAGGATCACCCTTAACTTGAGCAGTTTGCCCATCTTCAGATGGCGTCACCAAAACACCACACCCAACCCCGCAATAAGGACAGGTCGTTGCTGTAGATTTCAATTCGGACTCTGATTGGGACACTTATTTAGCCTTCAATCTGAATAAATACCCGACCATCTCTGATCTCGACCGCATGGGTCTGGACGCGCCCTTCATCAGGCCCTGTTGCTTCACCAGATTTCAAATCGAAAACCCAATTATGCAAAGGACAAGTGACGGAACAATCATGAACAATACCTTCGGTAAGCGGTCCCTTTTTATGAGGACATGCATTGTCAATCGCGTAGACTTCTGACGCCATTGTCCGAAAGAGACCTATTTCACGTCCTCTAATGATTGCGCGCCGAGACCCTTGAAGCGGAATATCCTCAATGGCACAAAGGTCGATCCAATCAATTACTGCAGTATCGTGTGGCATGATTTACTCCGCTGGTTCCAATGTCAAAGGTGCAAATTCATGAGCATCAACACCTTGCGATGCGCGCTGTGCCCAAGGGTCGTCTTGTGCAAATTGTTGAGAATGCAAGAATCGTTGATAAAAGGCTTTGCGCCCTTCTTCATCGTCTGCGATCATGGAACGGATCGTATCATATCCAACGCGATCAGCCCATTTATAGATGCGCTCAAGATACCAGCCCTGCTCTCGATAAGCTTGAAGCAATGCCGCGCAATATTCTATTGCTTCTTCTTCAGTTTCCACTTTGCAGAGGATTTGAGTGCCTTGGATATGCATCCCAGCTGCACCGCCAAAATGCAGCTCATACCCTGAATCCACACAGACAACACCAATGTCTTTACATGTTGATTCTGCACAATTCCTTGGGCAACCGGATACGGCTAACTTGACCTTTGCTGGCGACCATGAGCCCCACATCAATTTTTCAAGTTTAACACCTAGCCCAGTCGAATCTTGGGTTCCGAAACGACACCAGTCAGTCCCAACACAGGTTTTGACTGTACGCAGGCCTTTTGCATATGCATGCCCGGAAACCATTCCGGCATTGTTCAAATCTTTCCAAACAGCAGGCAGATCATCCTTTTTAACACCAAGCAAATCTATTCGCTGACCGCCTGTGTATTTTACGGTTGGAATTTCAAATTTATCAACAACATCCGCAATAGCTCGCAATTCTTTGGATGTGGTCAAACCACCCCATGCACGAGGAACTACGGAGTAAGTTCCGTCTTTTTGAATATTGGCATGAACACGCTCATTGATGAAACGTGATTGCTGATCATCAACATATTCACCCGGCCATGTCGCAATGAGGTAATAGTTCAGAGCTGGACGACATTTGGCGCATCCGCCAGAGGTTTTCCAACCAAGCTCCTGCATAATCGCTGGGATTGATTTCAGCTCTTTGGCAACGATCAAACGACGCACATCACCCGGCCCCAAATCTGTACAGCCACAGACTGTAACTTTAGTGCCGCCAAATTCATCGCCAAGCGTGTATGCGAGCAAACTTTCCACAAGCCCTGTACACGTTCCACATGATGCAGACGCTTTCGTACAAGACCGCACACCAGCTAGGTCTTTTAGTCCTTCTTTTTCAATAGCAGATACGATTTTACCTTTGGAAACGCCGTTACAACCACAGATTTCTGCATCATCCGGCAAGGCTGCAACGGCCGCCGTGGGGTCCAGCGGAGCTGCTCCCGAAAAGCTTTGGCCAAATATAAGGTTTTCACGATCTTCTGATGCTATCGGAGCACCTTCTTTAATTTTCTGGAAGAACCAGGCACCATCTGCTGTTTCACCGTAGAGAACGGCTCCAATAAGGCGATCTTCTTCAAGAACCAAACGTTTATAAATACCGCGAGCCGCATCACGGAAAACAATTTCTTCGCGGTTTTCACCCTCCGCAAAATCACCTGCAGAGAAAAGATCAACTCCCGTTACTTTCAGTTTTGTCGATGTCTCAGAGTGAGCAAATGCATGATCAGCTTCACCGGCCAAATGCATACCCAGAACACGCGCTTGTTCATATAGCGGCGCAACCAGACCATACACATTGCCTTCAAATTCCACACACTCACCAACAGAATAAATATCTGGATCAGATGTCTGCATGTTTGAGGATACTTGAATCCCACGACCCGTGTCCAATCCAGCCTCTTTGGCCAGTTCAACACTTGGACGAATACCTACAGCCATGACCACCATATCGGCTTTGAGACGAGTACCATCTTCAAGCAGCACCGCCTCGACACAATCAGTTCCAACAATCTCTTTTGTGTTAGCTTTCGTCATAATTTTGATGCCGCGAGAAGATAATTCTTTCTCAAGAAGATATCCTGCGGACGGATCAAGCTGGCGTTCCATTAGTGTTGGCATGAGATGCAACACAGTCACGTCCATGCCTTGCATTTTTAGGCCTGCCGCCGCTTCTAGCCCGAGCAACCCGCCCCCGATGACAACAGCGCTTGAATTTTCTTTGTTGGAAAACTCAATCATTTTCTCAACATCATCGAGGTCGCGATACGCCAAAACGCCGTGAAGTTTATGTCCCGGGCATGGAATAATAAATGGGTTAGAACCGGTCGCGATGATCAGCTTGTCATAGCTTTCAGTTATACCTGCAGCGGACGTGACAGTTTTTGCTTCTCGGTCAATTTGCGTAACACGGGCACCGCGATGAAGCGTGATATTATGCTCTTCATACCAGCCATCCCCGTGAATGATGATATCATCAAAACTCTGCTCACCAGAAAGAACTGGAGAAAGCATAATACGGTTATAATTCACGCGCGGTTCTGCGTTGAAGATAATGACTTCATACGCATCTGGTGCAGCTTCAAAAAGGGTCTCAAGTGCACGGCCTGGGGCCATACCATTCCCTATAACGACAAGTCTAGGTTTCATTGAAACGCTCCTGTCTCAATATGCGGGTTAAATATTTGTATTTTATCGAAATATGAGGACATGATTTTACGCTGCATCCTCTTTTTCCTTTTTAACATCCGGCTCAGATTCATCAGCTGGAGGCGTCGGATTTGCGCCGCCTTCATAATCTTCAAGAAACTGAAGAACGCGCTGGCGATAGTCGTAATAATCTGGGTGCTCAAGCAGCGCTTTACGTGTACGCGGACGTTCGATATCCACGCGCATATCCAAACCAATGCGGGCATTTGGACCATTCGTCATCATGATCACACGATCACCAAGCAGAATGGCTTCATCAACATCATGCGTTACACACATCGCTGTCACTTTGGTTTTTTGCCAGACATCCATAAGAACTTCTTGAAGCTCCCAACGGGTCAAACTGTCGAGCATACCAAATGGCTCATCAAGCAGGAGCAATTTCGGACTAAGCGCGAAAGCCCGCGCAATACCCACGCGCTGCTTCATCCCATTGGATAAATCCTGAGCCAGCTTATTCATCGAGTCTTTTAGACCAACACGATAGAGATAGTATTCGACAATCTGCTCACGTTCTGCCTGACTTGCATCTGGATAAACTTTATCAACCCCTATGGCCACATTCTGTTTAGCAGTCAGCCAAGGAAATAAAGATGGAGATTGGAAGACAACGGCTCTGTCAGGACCGGCAGATGCGACCTCTTTATGGTCAAGAATAATACCGCCTTTGGATACATCATTTAGACCAGCGGCCATTGTCAGAACTGTCGATTTTCCACAGCCTGAATGTCCGATTATGGAAATAAACTCACCTTTTTTCACGAGTGTATCAAAACCATCGACAACCGTTAGCGGGCCTTTGGGCGTTGGGTAAACTTTACACACTTGAGAAAATTCAAGATAGCGATCTTCATGCAGGCCTGAGGTTTTGGTCGCATCTTCATAGACCTTAGGTGGCTTTTGCGTAATCGGCACAACATTTGGCAAAGGTGGCTCATCACCTTCTGTTTTGGCGGCTGCACCAACCCCCATCAGATAGGCGGTGACATCTTTGCGAAGCTTTTTAAACTCTTCGCTTTCATTCATTTTGGTGCGGTCACGCGGACGCGGGATATCAACGATGAAATCAGGTCCAAGCGATGCATTTGGTCCCGGGTTTAGCGGAATGATCCGATCTGCCAGCAATATAGCCTCATCCACATCATTGGTGATGAGAACAACAGTCTTCTTTTCCTGATCCCATATCTCAGTGATCTCGTCCTGAAGTTTAGAACGCGTAAGTGCATCCAAAGCAGATAGAGGCTCATCCAGCAGCAAAATATCTGGGCTCATTGCCAAAGCACGCGCAACAGATACACGCTGACGCATACCACCCGAAAGCTCGGATGGTTTGCGGTCAGTGGCGTGCCCAAGCCCCACCATTTCAACATAACGCAGAGTACGTTCTTCGCGTTGTTTTTTGGACTCGCTTTTAAAGACAGTATCTACAGCCAAGGCGACATTTTCTTTAACTGTCATCCACGGCATCAACGAATAGCTTTGAAAGACGAGACCGCGGTCAGGGGCTGGCCCCTCCACTTTCTCGCCTTTGCTAAAGACTTCACCCGCATCAGGAAATTCAAGCCCAGCGATCAAATTGATCAACGTGGTTTTGCCCGATCCTGAAAACCCTAGAATGGCAACAAATTCAGTGTCAGCGACTTCAAGATTTACATCTTTGAGAATTTCCGCACGATCTGGTCCATCACCATACCATTTGGATACATTTTTTAGCGAAAGTATCGCCATGACAGCCTCCAATATTAGCGGTTGGTTGAGTGAGTGAACATTGTTTGAAGTGCAGCCATGAAGCGGTCGAGAATGAACCCGATTATTCCGATCGTCAGCACAGCAACCATGATCTTAGCGAGAGATTGAGATGACCCATTCTGAAATTCATCCCAGACGAATTTTCCAAGACCAGGGTTTTGAGCCAGCATTTCAGCGGCGATCAACACCATCCAGCCAACCCCAAGAGACAAGCGCATACCTGTAAAAATCAGCGGCAATGCAGATGGAAGCACCAGCTTGGTGACTTTGGTCCAAGCATCCAGCTTCAATACTTTACCCACATTCACGAGATCTTTGTCGATAGAGGCAACACCCACAGCTGTATTGATCAAAGTTGGCCATAACGAACACAAAGTCACAGTGATTGCCGATGTCAGGAACGATTTGGACATATTCCCATCTGTCGCCACAGTCGCAGACACGACCATCGTCACGATGGGCAGCCACGCCAAGGGAGATACTGGCTTAAATATTTGGATAATAGGGTTGAAAGCCGCGCTCATTGCAGGCGACATACCCATAATAATACCAAGCGGCGCTGCAATAACTGTAGCGAGGATAAATCCGAAGAACACAGTCTTCAAACTCGTCCATATTTGCTGGTAATAAGTCTGCTTACCTGTGTAATCTCTGTCGCGCACTTCACCTTCACGGCCTGCTGCGATCAAAGCATCATTGCGTGCATCCTGACGCGCATAAAAAGCATCAGATTTCACTTTTTCTGCAACATGGTCTTTATGCAAAACGACAGCTTGTTCCCAAACTTGAGAAGGCCCCGGAATAGCTCCTAGAGATGTTTTAACAGTTGGTGCCAATTGCGCCCAAGCAAACATAAAAATCAGTAGCGCTAGAATTGGCACACCAAGACGCATCCATAACGCCTTGCCCTGCTCTTTGGGGCTATCACCTGCCGCTATCATCAAGAGCGGTGTCACCCAAGACAAGCCTACGGCATCCAAAAATTTGGAAGCCTTGTTAATGGCAGTAAAAATCTTTTCTTTGCGTGCTTCTTTTGCAGCGTCTTTATCAACAGTCACCTCTAACGAAGCATCTGATTGTGTTTCTGCAGGTTGGACGATGGACATGTATAATTTCCGTATGTTTCACTGCAAAACAACTGCAGCAATAAAAAGCTCATTCTATAAAAATTGGCGGAGACTTAGAGAGACATAGGCCCCCGCCAAGTATCGGGCGTTGAAACCGACTACTCTACAATTGTCGAACCTTCGACACGCTGATTACCTTTCAGACCAATAGGCAAACTATCGAGGTATGCGTTTGGCGCACGGCCATCAAAAGCAATACCGTCAATAATGTCTTCACTTGGGGTTGGAGCTTTGTAACCGTCTGTTTCCCAAGGGAAATCAGCTTCATTTGCCTTACCTTCATCAACCAGCATTCTGGCTGCTTCTAGGTATATGTCTGGGCGGTATACATTTTTAGCAATTTCATCATACCAAGCGTCAGACTTGCCTTCAGGGATTTGTCCCCAACGGCGCATTTGTGAAAGATACCAAACTGCATCTGAGTAATATGGGTATGTCGCATTATAACGGAAAAACACGTTGAAATCCGGAACGTCGCGCTTATCGCCTTTTTCGTACTCGAAAGTACCCGTCATTGAGTTTGCAATAACTTCAGCATCCGCACCCACATATTCTGAACGCGATAAAATCTCGACAGCTTCAGGACGGTTGGCATTGTCATTTTCATCCAACCACATTGCCGCACGAATAAGCGCTTTCGTCAGAGCAAGTGTGGTATTCGGGTTTTCCTCAGCAAATTCCTTTGTGATACCGAATACTTTTTCTGGGTTGTCTTTCCAGATTTCATAGTCAGTGATGACTGGAACACCAATGCCTTTAAATACAGCTTGCTGATTCCAAGGCTCACCCACACAATATCCATATATTGTACCCGCTTCCAAAGTTGCAGGCATTTGCGGTGGAGGCGTCACTGATAAGAATGCTTCAGCTTGAATTTTTCCAGATGTGTCATCCGGCGAATAAAAACCTGGGTGGATACCACCAGATGCTAGCCAATAGCGAAGCTCGTAATTGTGTGTGGATACTGGGAAAACCATCCCCATATTGAAGGGCTTGCCTTCATTATTGTATTTTTCAACAACTGGCTTGAGGTATTCTGCTTTGATTGGGTGAACGGGACGCCCATCATCCATTTTAGGAATATTAGGCTTCATTTCAGCCCATACTTCATTGGAAACGGTAATACCATTCCCATTCAAATCCATTGAAAATGGCGTAATAATATCAGCCTTCGTTCCATAGCCGATTGTTGCCGCTATTGGCTGGCCAGCTAGCATGTGCGCGCCATCCAACTCACCATCAATCACGCGATCCAGAAGAACTTTCCAGTTCGCTTGCGGTTCAACTGTTACGAAAAGACCTTCATCTTCAAAATAGCCTTTTTCATAAGCAATCGCTAAGGGAGCCATATCTGTCAGCTTGATAAAGCCAAAAGTCAGATCTGTTTTCTCAAGCGCAAGCGTTGAAATTGGAGCCACATCAACATCCGCTGACGGCTTTACAGAACTAGATGAATTGTCACCACATGCAGCAAGCATAGAGGCCGCGATAAAGGCTGTACCCATTACAATTTTACGCATTGAGGGCATATGCGGGGTCGTTTTAAAAAAAGTCGCTAACGCAGTCATATAACGTCTCCTAAGCGGGGCTTGAGGCAATCGAAGAGATTGTGGCCTCAACCAAAAAAAATTGGAAAATTCGAAAAACAATGGGAAAGTTCTGATTAAGAACTCCCAAGATACGAATCGAGTCCCGCGGCGGACTACGAATACTTAGTGCAGCATCGTCACTGCGCATTTCCTGTTTCTAATATGTTAATAAAACTTTCAAGCTCGACATCTCTCACTGCCCAATCTTGATGCAATTTGACAAGAATACACCCACAATAAAGCAGAGGTTGCACAATAATCGAGCAAACACGCGCTCTTCTGACCTTAGTGAGTTAAAGATTTAAACCGACATTTTTGATGAGCTGATCAGTCAATTACGCTCAACAAAACTTATGCACGGATCAAGATTTCCCATCATCGCGCTCAGTTAAAGCGCGAAAGGCTTCAAGCTCTTTTATGGGATTGAATGCTGGGTCTGATGCCGCCTGCGCGCGATATGTATCTGCCATCGAAACAGCGGTCTCTAAATCAGCTATTGCTTCCTCTATTGAACCAATAGCGGTGTGCGCACATGCACGTTGATAAAATGCGTGCGCATTATCTGGATCAATGACAAGCGCGCGATTTGCTAGGCTTAAAGCCCATTGTGGTTCAGCCATTTGCAAAGCAGAATCTGCTTTAAACGTCATTGCCTCTGTATCTTCTGGGCGCATTTTCAAAATTTCGTCGTAAATAGCAATTTTCGAAGATGCAGCTGTCTCCTGACTCGCACGTAACCATAGAGAATGAATTTCGTTCGTCTCATCAATTTCCGATTGTGCTTCAATCAACCGCTTGGATTTAAGCTTTAGCTCAGCTTCTACAGCGTCCATACGCTCTGCATATCCGGCAATCAGGCTTTCCACCCGCGCCTCCGCAATCTGGCTCACGCGTGATCGAATATCTCTAAGCGAATTCCAACCGAAAAACACAAGCAATGTTGTGACCGCTGTAATCACGAAAAAGAAAAGCTCTACAGCATTACGCGCATAGCCAGCAGCATCTTTTGCGATCTCATATTCTCTTGTAACCTGCCGCTCCAGCATATTTGCGCGTGAACGCTCATAATCCATTCTTAAATGGCGTACTTCGTCAAGAATATATCTAGCCGTAAATGGCGAATATAGCGGCTTATCAGGCTCCTGTACGACCTTATCCAAATCCCCAACATAAGCACCGCTATCTTGCGGCAATGTGTTTTCTTGTTTTGGTTCCTGTGCCTGCGCTGCCGGCAAAACCATTGCCGCTATCAAAAAAGCCAGAACATACCGCCCCAATACTTTAGTTTGCAATGAAAAGAGCTGACGAAAAGCGAGAAAAGCCGCTGATAAAGTGTGTATCATAACTATTTGCTGAAAAACGCAGAGTCGAAATTCAGCTCCTTCATATTATTAAGGACGCGTGATTTACGCCGCGTTGCCAATTTTGTTTACATGGCCATCGCTGCATCTCTCTAACAAATCTCATATGAAGTGCAACGGCAGGAGCCCCATAAACTTCAAACAAGTTCAACTCACAATAAGAAATGCGGTTTCGCTAATACCAAGCTTCTAAGTGCACTCGCAGATCACGAAGATTAGGCCTAAAGTGATCTCCCAAACTAGCACACGTATTTGTATTGAGGCACCATCCCTATCTTGCCAAATATCACAATTGGTAATACAGGTTGATATTTACACTTCTCTCTCCTGCCGGACACTTCTAATGAACGCCACATCTCAAGCCAGTTCATCTATGCGCGATCGCAAAATCACTTCAGCCCGCGTAAATGTATGCTCTCCAAATCGAAATTTTGTCACGCTTATCATCGAAACAGAAGGTGGTGTTGTCGGGTATGGAGACGCAACATTAAATGGGCGCGAGCTTGCCGTAGCATCTTATTTGAATGACCATCTTATTCCTGCATTGATTGGCAAAGACTGCGGCCAAATTGAAGATATCTGGCAATATTTCTACAAAGGCGCTTATTGGCGTCGCGGCCCTGTTACGATGTCTGCAATTGCTGCAATTGATACAGCGCTTTGGGATATCAAAGCCAAAATGGCCAATATGCCACTTTATCAATTACTCGGCGGAAAAAGTCGCGACAGCGTTCTAGTCTATGGCCATGCAAACGGAACAGATGCATCCCACACAGTTGAAGAAGTTCTACGTTACAAAGAAATGGGCTATCAAGCCATCAGAGCGCAATCCGGCGTACCCGGTCTTGATGTGGCTTATGGCGTTTCTAAAGACAAAATGTATTATGAACCCGCCGACAGCCACCTCCCCTCAGAACAGCTCTGGGACACGCGAGCATATCTGAACTTCATACCCAAATTGTTTGAAAAAGTTCGTGACGCTGTCGGCACTGAAACAGCACTCCTTCATGACGGACACCACCGCATGACACCACAAGAGGCTGCAAGACTTGGTAAATCCTTAGAACCATTTGACCTGTTCTGGCTGGAAGATGCCACACCAGCAGAAAACCAAGAAGCATTTCGTCTCATTCGCCAGCACACAACAACCCCTTTGGCAGTGGGTGAGATTTTTAACAGTATCCATGATTGCCGTGAACTGATTCAAAACCAGCTCATTGATTTTATCCGCACCACTATTGTTCATGCGGGCGGGATCACACATTTGCGCCGCATCGCTGACCTTGCTGCACTCTATCAGATTAGAACAGGAAGCCATGGTGCAACAGACCTCTCTCCTGTTTGTATGGGAACTGCCATCCACTTTGACACGTGGGTTCCAAACTTTGGAATACAGGAATATATGCGCCATACAGAAGCCACAGATGAAGTCTTCCCGCATGACTACAAGTTTGAAAGCGGCCACATGATATGTGCTGAAACCCCTGGGCATGGCGTCACGTTAGACGAAAAATTAGCAGCTAAATATCCCTATGATCCGCGCCAATTACCAATTGCACGCCTCAAAGACGGAACTATGTGGAATTGGTAATTTCAGTCTATGCAAGCATAATACAATTTTCCGATAAAACTTATGGCTCGCTCACATGAAACGATTATATCAAACAGTCGCAAATACACTCAAATCCAAGATTGAAGCTGG
>JGI2924J29684_1078297_pt1 | contig 39723 bp, 44 predicted proteins | sample BenlonsequencITS_FD_29684 | JGI IMG/M metagenome (IMG submission 29684)
GATCTCGGTGTGATTGTGGTCAGACTCGACGTAATTTCGGCGTGATCTTCGTCTCAGTCGGTCACTAAGCTAGAACGGATGCCGAAACAGGCTGTGAACGTGGTCGGCTCCGCCGTCCACGTTCTTGATGTCGGCCTCGAAGTCATCTGCAATGTCGTGGGCGATTTCAGCGACACGCTCCAGCCGCTCATCCGTGAGAATATCGGCACGGTACTTCGTGACGGTCACGAAGTGATACTGAAGCGCGTACACTGTGTGCGACCCGGTTTGCAGATGATACTCCATTTGGCCTTACCAGATACGAGACACCCAAGGCAGAGAACTCCTGTGACGTGAGGTATTCAGCAGGGAGAAACCGAGTGGTTTGCTGCACAGAGCTTACGCGATTCACTCACGGGAAAGGCGGGATTCTCTCGCTGAATCAAGATAGCCCCTACGTGAATCAAACCGAGCGTTTTCCGACGGAGAAAGCGAATTCGACACTCTCGACGGCCGAAGCAAGCGTGAGCGTTCGACACCCGCCCTCGAGACTGGACTTCGTCTGGTTTTAAGACGTGCTGGACAGTGGTTGCGTGTATGAAACGCACTATCGAAACCGACGAGGCCCCCGCGGCCGTCGGCGCGTACAGCCAGGCAGCGACGAACGACGATGTCCTGTTCACCGCCGGCCAGATCCCGATGACGCCCGACGGCGACCTGCTCGACGACGAGCCGATCGCCGCCCAGACCGAACAGGCCCTGGAGAACCTCACCGCCATCCTCGAGGCGGAAGACGCGAGCATCGACGACGTGCTCAAGGTGACCGTCTTCCTCGAGGACATCGACGATTTCGACGAGATGAACGAGACCTACGGAAGCTACTTCGACGACGAACCGCCGGCTCGTAGCGCTGTCGAGGTCGCCGCCCTTCCGAAAGGTGTCGGCGTCGAAGTCGAAGCGATCGCGACCCTCGGGTAACGACGACACGACGAGATGGGACCGCGAACCAAATCCGCCCTCCTCTGGGGCGCGGTCGGCTTCATGGCGTTTCTGGTGCTCGTCCAGGGCTATGCTCTGGTCGTCGAGCCACTGGTGACGATCACGCAAGGCGGTGTTATCGCCGTCCTCGTGGGTACAGCGACGGCAGCGAGCGCGTACGCCCTCGAGCACCGGATCGCCGCGTGGTCGGCACGTCGCGTGGCGGACGAAACCGAGCCACACGGCGGCGACAGCAAAAGTAAGAGTTAAACGACCGACGTGGCTAGGTCCACTCGAGCCAGGATGGCCGAACGGTAAGGCGCACGCCTGGAAAGCGTGTTCCCTTTGGGATTCAGGGTTCAAATCCCTGTCCTGGCGTTTTCGATTTCGTTCGATCCAAGTAGTGGTGGCTGTGGGAGTCACTTGGCCCATAGTTTAAGTAAGAAAACGAGGCCAGCAACTGGTGGTGCCCGACGAGTACTTGCGGCGAACTGCGGTCACTCGGCTCGTACTCACCGACGAACAGCAGAATCTGCTCGAGGAAACGATTAGCCAGTGGAAGACTGCATGCAATATCGGGAGTCGCGTCGGCTGGAAAACCGACGAAACGCGAGCAACGGTTCTCCAGGATAAAGTGTACGACGAGCTCCGAGAACGCACTGATCTGGGGAGTCAACACGCAATACTCGCTGTTCGTCAGGCAGCCGCGGCACTCGACGGTGTTAATGAAATCGAAGCTACCGACGAGAACTACGAAACATCTCGCCCGACCTTCACCAGCGACACGATAACGTACGATCCAAGAACGATGACAGTGTTCGACGACCAAACAGTGTCGCTGGCTACCATCGATGATCGAATCCGATGTGATATCGGATTACCGTCGGACGAAGAGGGGTATCAGTTCCAGTACCTCCGAGACGATGAGTGGGAAATTACGGAATCTACGGTAAGCAAACGGGACGAAGGATACTACCTTCACATCGGGTTCCGAAAACCGAAACCGACCCCACGAGCAGAGCAAATGGCCGACGACGAGGACAGGACAGTTCTCGGCGTCGATCTCGGAATCGTCAACATCGCAACGACGAGTACAGCCTATTTCGCATCGGGTCGAGAGCTTCGACATCGCCACCGCGAGTTCGAACGCGTTCGTTCGGATCTCTACGAAACCGGAACCCAGTCTGCGTACCGGACGATACGACAGATGAGCGGCCGTGGATCACGGTACGTAAGGGACGTGTTACATCGGGTTGCTAACGACGTCGTCGAAGAGGCGACAACGTACGACTGCGAGTACATTGTCTTCGAGAATTTGAAACACATCCGGGAACGCGCGCCGCCGGTAAAACAATTCCATCAGTGGGCACACCGACAACTCGTCGATATGGTCGAATACAAAGCGAAGGCGAGAGGGATTTGCGTGGAATTCGTCCCACCTGAAAATACGAGCCGTCGATGTCCCGAATGTGGACATACCAGTCGAAAGAACAGGAGGTCCCAGTCCGATTTCGAGTGTAGACAGTGTGGGGCCATAGCAAATGCAGATTACGTCGGTGCCAAAAACGTCGGACTACGGTTCGTCCGGCGTGGCCTACAGTCGTCACGCCGGACGGGTGACAGTCAACTCGCCCTGAAGTCAGGAACGGTGACACCGAATCGGGGGTTCTCCCCGTACGCTACCGGATAGCGATAGAGGTCGAGTTCACTGACAAGTCCCGAAATCCGATCGGGTCAGTTGACATCCCAGTTCTGGCGTTTTCGAGTGCGATCGAGAGTAGCAAAATCACCAGGGAAGAACGAACAACGCTTTGTTCCGGTCGGTCGATGAATATAGCATGTGCGGCCGGTACACCCTCACCATCGAGTCCGACGACCTCGAGGACCGATTCGACGTAACTCTCGAGGAAGCGTTCGCACCGCGTTACAACGCCGCGCCCGGCCAGGGGCTGCCGGTCATCACCGACGCCGAACCGGACACGGTTCAGCGCTTCGAGTGGGGACTGGTTCCGTCGTGGGCCGACGACGACACTGGTGGGAGTATCAACGCGCGTGCGGAGACGATCGACGAGAAGCCGAGTTTTCGGGAGGCGTACGAATCTCGGCGGTGTCTCGTCCCGGCTGATGGCTTTTACGAGTGGGTCGAGACGGAGAACGGTAAGCAACCCTACAGAGTCTCCTTCGAGGACGACCGGCCGTTCGCGATGGCGGGCCTGTGGGAACGCTGGGAGCCCGACGAGGAGACGACTCAGACGGGACTCGAGGCCTTCGGGGGCGGGAGCGCGGACGCCGAGAGAGACGACGGCCCGCTCGAGACCTTCACGATCGTCACGACGGAGCCGAACGACCTGGTCGGGGGCCTCCACCACCGGATGGCGGTGATTCTCGAGCCTGGTACTGAACAGGAGTGGCTGACGGGGGACGATCCGAAAGCGTTGCTCGAGTCGTATCCGGCCGACGAGATGCGGGCGGACCCGGTCTCGACGGCGGTCAACGATCCGTCGACCGACGAGCCCTCGTTGCTCGAACCGGTCGACTCCTGAACCACAATCCAGAGCACTTAAATATGTCGGAATAGCTGGTCACGGACGCGATCTCGACTGGCGATACCACACCTCAACACGAGACCGTCACTCGAACGCACTATGGCGATTCCGGCGGTGTCTCTTCGTTAACCGACGAACGACACGAACTCCTAAGAGCGGTGTCTTTATGTAGAAGGACAATCAATGATTCGCCTGACTATGAGCCAGCGAATGCAGCAGGGTCAGCCGATGATCGTAATGAGCGAGGATTCCCAGCGCGTCAAGGACAAGGACGCGCAGGACTACAACATCTCCGCAGCGCGAGCGGTCGCCGAGGCCGTCCGCTCGACGCTCGGCCCGAAAGGGATGGACAAGATGCTCGTCGACTCGATGGGATCGGTGACGATCACCAACGACGGCGTCACCATCCTCGAGGAGATGGACATCGACAACCCGACGGCCGAGATGATCGTCGAGGTCGCCGAAACCCAGGAAGACGAAGCTGGTGACGGCACCACGACGGCCGTCGCGATTGCCGGCGAACTCCTCAAGAACGCCGAGGACCTCTTGGAGCAGGACATCCACCCGACGGCGATCATCAAGGGCTTCCACCTCGCCTCCGAGCAGGCCCGTGAAGAGATCGACGACATCGCAGAGGACATCGACACCAGCGACGAAGACCTCCTGCGCAAAACTGCTGAGACCTCGATGACCGGCAAGGGCGCCGAGGTCAACAAAGAGCACCTCTCGCAGCTGATCGTCGACGCCGTCCGCGCCGTCACCGTCGAGAACGAGGAAGGCCAGAACGTCGTCGACCTCGAGTTCCTCAACATCGAGACCCAGACCGGCCGCAGCGTCGACGAGTCCGACCTCCTCGAAGGCGGCATCGTGGACAAAGACCCCGTCCACGACAACATGCCCGTCGAGGCCGAGGACGCCGACATTCTGCTGTTGAACGACCCGATCGAGGTCGAAGAGACCGACGTCGACACCGAAGTTTCGGTCACCGACCCCGACCAGCTCCAGAAGTTCCTCGACCGCGAGGAAGAACAGCTCAAGGAGAAAGTCGAGCAGATCGCCGACCTCGGTGCTGACGTCGTCTTCTGCCAGAAGGGCATCGACGACCTCGCCCAGCACTACCTCGCCAAGGAAGGCATCCTCGCCGTCCGCCGCGCCAAGAAGTCCGACCTCGAGTTCCTCTCGGAGGTCGTCGACGCGGCGATCGTCTCCGACCTCGGCAGCGCCGACGCCGACGACCTCGGTTACGGCGACGTCACACGCGACGAGGACGACGGGCTGTTCTACGTCGAGGGCGAGGACGCCCACGGCGTCACCCTCCTGCTGCGTGGCTCGACCGACCACGTCGTCGACGAACTCGAGCGTGGCGTCAACGACGCACTCGACGTCGTCGCCCAGACCGTCTCCGACGGTCGGGTCCTCGCAGGCGGCGGCGCAATCGAAGTCGAACTCGCCAGCCGCCTCCGTGACTATGCTGACTCCGTCTCCGGCCGCGAGCAGTTGGCCGTCGAGGCCTTCGCCGACTCGCTCGAGCTCGTCCCGCGCGTGCTCGCCGAGAACGCGGGTCTGGACTCTATCGACACGCTCGTCGACCTCCGTGCGGCTCACGAGGACGGCGATGTCGAGGCCGGCCTGAACGTCTTCACGAGCGACGTAGAAGACACCTTCGAGGCTGGCGTCGTCGAGCCGGCTCACGCCAAGGAACAGGCCGTCTCCTCCGCTTCCGAGGCCGCCAACCTCGTGTTGAAGATCGACGACATCATCTCCGCCGGCGACCTGTCGACCGACAAGGGCGACGACGAAGAAGGCGGCGCGCCCGGCGGCGGCATGGGCGGCATGGGCGGCGGCATGGGCGGCATGATGTAAGCGACGGCCGACCGAAGCCCAAACGCTTCCGATTTCGACCGTGCTGACACCGTTCGCCGATCGGTCGGCGGTTTGACCGATCTGCACACCGGTCCGATCGATTTCTCGTGTTCGCGTCACTTGCAGTGATGACCGACTCGTTTCCCGGACCGTCGATCTGTGGTGTGTTTTCACTCCGCCCAGTCCAATAGGGCGAACGCAGTCGGGCGGGCACCCCACGACGCGTTCGGCGTCTCCGTTCGAGTATGCGACGACAGTCGGGGCCACCGTTTCTTCCAGCCCCGTTACTGGTGGCCCTGACGGGGACAGCCGTGCTGGACACGTCGTGGCGGTTGCATCCGGAGTGTGTTGCACGGCGATTGCCGTCGCAGGCAGGTCAGTTATCGGGCCCGATCGCGTTCGATCGCTATGACGTCCCAGAACACGATCGGATGGTCATTGCTCTCCTCAGGACTGGTCACACTGTTTCTGAAAGTGCTTCCCGGCGATTCACTCTGGTGGGGATTCCTGTTGCTCGGCCTCGGCCTGTTGGTCCTCTTCGTTCGGTGACTCGCACACGACGAAGCCGACGGCGCGACACACCCCGTTACTTTGGGATTTTATAATAAAGTGTCGTTTTAGTTTCGGATATTGTATCTAAACCGGCAGAGATTTGCCAGTCAAAAGCAGATAGTCGAACGAACAGAACCATGACGAACACGGATGTCGGAATCACAGACGACGAGGGGTCGACGATGACTCTCGGTGAAGGCCGGACGCCGCTGATACCGAGCACGCACGACGAGAACCTGTACTACAAACACGAGGGGCTCAACCCCTCCGGGAGTTTCAAAGACCGCGGCACCGCCCTGACGGTGTCGAAAGCACTCGAGGAAGGGATCGAAAAGCTCCACGTCTGCTCGTCTGGCAACGCCGCTCTCTCGCTGGCGGTCTACACGCGGCGAGCGGGGCTCGAGTGCGTTTGCCACGTCCCCGAACAGACTTCGGAGAGCAAAAAGCAGTTGATGGAGGCGCTCGGGGCGACGCTCGTGGAGTACGACGGCGTCTACGAGGACATCTTTCACGAACTTCGGGAGAAAGACCTAGATGGGTGGAACGTCACTCCCGGCGTTTCGAATACATCCCTCGAAGCCTACGAACGCATCGCGGCCGAGATACTGGCCCAGGTCGTCCCCGAACAGGTCATCGTTCCCTGTGGCAACGGGACGAACCTGGCAGGGATCTGGCGTGGCTTCGAGAAACACGGCGAATCGCCGGCGATGGTCGGCGTCCAGATGAAGGGGGCCGCACCGATAAAGAAGGCACTCGAGGAGGAGAAATCCCACGCTGTCGTCGAGGACCCTGGTGAGAGTTTGGCGGAGGGGATCATCGCCTCCGAGTCGTTCAACTGCGCGGAGGCCACGGACGCGATAACGGCGTCCGACGGACGGCTCGAGGTAATCACTGAAACCGAACTCGAGGCCGGACTCAGAGAGTTGGTTCGGGAGGGAATCTTGCCGGAGCCGACGTCGGCCGCCGTCAAGCCGGTGGCAGACAGATACGACGGCGTCACCGTCGCGGTCGTCACCGGTTCCGGGCTCAAAAACTACACCGAGCTTAGAGAACTGTGTTGAGGTGGTGTCGTCGAACGGCTACGTGTCGTCGACGTCGAGTTCGAACTGTTCGTTCTCGCTGACCGCGTTGAGAACGACGCTCGTGTTCGAGGCTTTGATGTCGGGGTCGGTCAGCAACGCCTTGATCTGGTCGTTCATCCCGTCGGTGTCTTTGAATTTCCCGATGGCGATCACGTCGTAGTCTCCCGTGACTTCGTAGACGCTGGTCATTTGGCGGTGCTCACGCAGTGTTTCCGTGATTTCGGGAAGAGCGTTTCCTTCGACCTGTAGTTGGATGACCGCAGTGACGTCGTAGCCGACTGCGTCGTAATCGAGCCGGGGTGTGTATCCGTCGATAACACCCTCGTCTTCGAGATCCGAGAGATGGTTCGAGACAGTCGTAACGGAAACGTCCAGTTCTTCGGCAAGGCTGCGAAGACTCGCACGGCCGTCGCCAAGGAGTGCATTCACTAGTTTCGCGTCGAGATTTTCGTACGTCATCACGTGTACTAACTAATCCCATCCTTTAGAAATTTACGAATATACAATTCCACCGGCCGAAGAGAAGATTTGCGTTGAGCAGTGAGCTTTTTATTAGGGGAGATACGAGGGTAGGACGACCATACGGATGACAAGCGGAAACATTAGCGACGCCGAGCAGGTAGTACTCGACGAAATCGAGAAGAAGGATATCGATTTCCTCCGTCTGCAGTTTACCGACATTCTCGGCACCGTCAAGAACGTCTCGGTCCCCGCTCGACAGGCCGAGAAAGCGTTCACAGAGGGAATCTACTTCGACGGCTCCTCTATCGAGGGGTTCGTCCGTATCCAGGAATCGGACATGCGTCTGGTTCCCGATCCGGAGACGTTCGCGATGCTTCCCTGGCGAAACCGCGAGGATGGCTGCTCCGCCAGAATGATCTGTGACGTCTACGACACTTCCTCGGGCGAACCGTTCGATGGTGACCCGCGTTACGTGCTCAAGCGTGCTCTCGAGCGTGCCCACGACATGGGCTACACTGTCAACGCCGCGCCAGAGCCCGAGTTCTTCCTCTTCGAGGAGGACGAAGACGGTCGTGCGACGACCGAAACCAACGACGCCGGCGGATACTTCGATCTCGCGCCAAAAGACCTCGCCTCGGACGTCCGCCGAGACATCGTCTACGGACTCGAGGAGATGGGTTTCGAGGTCGAGGCGAGCCATCACGAGGTCGCCGAGGGACAACACGAGATCAACTTCACCTACGACGACGCGCTCTCGACAGCCGACAACGTCGCGACCTTTCGCACCGTCGTCCGCGCCATCGCCGCCGAGCACGGCTATCACGCGACGTTCATGCCCAAGCCGATTGCGAGGATTGCTGGCTCGGGAATGCACACCCACCTCTCACTGTTTACGGAAGACGGCGGGAACGCTTTCCACGACGACAGCGACGAGTACGACCTCTCTGGGACTGCACGCTCGTTCCTCGCGGGCGTCCTGGAACACGCGCCAGCGATCACAGCCGTCGCGAACCCGACGGTCAACAGCTACAAGCGGCTGGTTCCAGGGTACGAAGCGCCGGTATACGTCGCCTGGTCCGACCGCAACCGCTCGTCACTGATCCGTAAACCTGCGGCCCGTGTCCCCGCAGCCAGCCGCATCGAACTGCGCTCGCCGGACCCCTCCTGTAACCCCTACCTCGCTCTCGCGGCCATGATCCAGGCCGGACTGGACGGTATCGAGAACGACCTCGAGTGTCCGGACCCGATCCGCGAGAACATCTACGAGTTCGACGAACAGACCCGCGAAGCGTACGGCATCGACACGCTCCCGTCCAATCTCGGCGACGCCATCGACGCCCTCGAAGACGACGACGTCGTCTACGACGCCTTGGGCGACCACGTCGCACCGAAGTTCGTCGAGGCCAAGCGCCAGGAGTTCGAAGAGTACCTCGTCGACGTCTCCCAGTGGGAGCTCGATCGGTACCTCGAGACGTTCTGAGTCCTTCGATTCACGTCTTTTCGAGTCGCGAGACCGTCAACGTATCAACCACATATCCTGTATGGGTGATATGACTGATCTGGCGGAATTTGTAGCTGAAGCACACAGAAACGGCTACGCCAACACGCAAGCGGACCCTGGACCGAACGGGGGCAAGGTCATCACGTACGACCGTGGCGAGTACAGCTACCGTGATCACTACTCCGGATCGACGGCGTTCGTCGGGCACGAGGTCGTCACCCGAGACGGAAAGCCCGTCTGGGGAATGAGTTACTACGGCGATCTGACACACGAAGACGCAGATCCGGACGATGTCTACGCCTTCCTTCGGGACACTCGAGCAGGCGTCCCCTAACCGACCGTCCCGCGGTCCAGCGACGTACGAGGGCGACGAAATGACGTACTCGAGTTCCGTCGACGGCGACCGCCAGCGGTTCGAGGGAGAAGAGCGTATCCGAAGCGGTGAGACGGTCGTCTACCGTGGTACGTTCGGCGGCGGTCGCGTCGACTAACGGCCAGCCGCGAGGTGTCAGGACCGCCAGTCGCTGACTCGGTTCCGGACACGGCCCGGCACGCCCAGCAGTGACAGCCCCGCGCCGAACAGCACCATCAAGGCGAAAACGCCCAGCGTCGACGTCCAGACGACGAACATCGCGAGGATCGCCCACCCACCCTCGAGGAAGTAAAACGCCCCGATGGTCATCGCAGTGCCGTACAGCAAGACGAGGTACGGCCCCCAGTCGCGGGCGTGGCCCTTGTAGATTCGGTGCCGGACGTAGCGCTTGAGGTCGCTCTCGAGGGAGGACCGCCCGACGGTCCGGGATTCGACGCTTTTCTCGAAGGAGTCGACGCGGTCGCGGAGTCGTTCGATCTCCTCGCGAAGCGCTTCGGGATCGTCGGACCTGTCTCGGGTGCGGGCCGTTGCGGTCGACGCAGTTTTCGCGTCCGATTCTGGATCGGCGCTGGCGCTCGTTCCCGCGTCGTCCGTGGGCTCGTCGTCGGCACTCGTGGCGTCGTCGACCATCGCTCCTGTTGGAACCTGTCGCACGCCGGGACTTTGTAGCTGCCGATCCACTTCACGGCCGGCAAGAACCGCGTTACAGATCGCACCGACTATCAGAAGAACAGCGCTAGCGTACATCCAGACGAGGACGAAAAACACGGCACCTAGCGCCCCGTAAACGGTGTATTCGGCCGCGAGAGACGCGTACTGCGAGAAGGTCCGGGTCAGTACAAACCACCCGATCGCAGCGAGTATCGTCCCGGGAAGAGCTTCCACGATCCCGACGGGTTTGCCTGGAAAGAGGACGTAAAGCGGCAGAAAGGTGACTGCCAATCCGAGCACGACGAAACTGTCTCCGAGATACGCGACCCGGAGGTATGGAGCAAACTGGATGAACAACTCGAGTGCGCCGACGGCTGCCAGTCCGATCGTGATCACGACGAACGCGATCACCGAATCGCGGACCGTATCGATCACCGACTTCGATCGCGTCGTCCCGTACACTGCCGAGAACGCCCGATCGAGTCCACGGAGCGCGCGGCTGGCACCCCACAGCAGGCCCACGGAGCCGATCGCGGTCGCACTCCGGCGGCCAGTCTCGTCGAGCACCGTCGTCGCGAGCAGTTCCTGTGCAGAGGGCGTGAGGACGTCGCTGCCGGCCGCCGTGACTCGAGCGGCGAGTTGCTCACCACCGAGGGTTACCGCGATCCCGATAGCGAGCATCACGAGCGGGATCAACGAGAGAAACCCGTAGAAGGCGACGCCGGCAGCGAGCAGCGTCAACTGCTCGTTACGAGCGACGAAGACGGCTCGGGCGACGAGTTCAGCGGCTGACCGCTCGCTTCGGCATCGATCCAACACGTCCGGTCAAATGACTGGACCTTACAAATAGCGTACGGCCGGATCGGGTCGGCTTACTCGAGGCTGTCCTCGGTCGCGTCGCGAATTTCGGTGACCGAGGCGTCCGTCTTGAACGTCGTCCCGCCGTAGTGGGCCCGGGACGCCTCGTATCCCGCGTCGCGGAGATCCGCGAGGAACTCGTCCATCGCGTTCGCGGGCAGCCCCCAGTTGCGACAGAGTTTGTGCTGGTCGTAGTGGGTCGGCACCGCGAGTTCGGTCTCGAGCGTCTCGCAGAGTTCGCGGGTTTTCTCCGCGGTGCCGAAGGAGTCGGGAATCTTTTCGCGGACGGCGGCGACGAACTCGGGGTCGCAGGTGTGGGCCAGCCAGACCGGTCCCGCGGTCAGCATGCGGTTCCCGCCGCAGTTCGGACAGGTTTCGAGCGGGTCGGCGATCAGCCCGGGGTCGGCCTCGCGGTACGTGCAGTCCTCGCAGTGATAGAGGTGACCAAGGTCGTCGACGGCGGCGTCGGCCGACGTGGCCTTGTGCTCGAGTTCGAGGTAGGTCCGGACGTAGTGACTCGTCGCGTGGGTGAGCAACGGCTGGACGCCGACGTCGAACCGCGCGCCGCTGCGGGCGAGTGCAGAGAGGAGAACCCGGACGCCCATCTCGGGGTGGTAGTCGGTGTTTCGCGGGACGGCGGAGTAAGAGCGGACGCCGCTGTTGAAGTGTGCGCCACACAGCGGCGCGGTGTCGGTCGCGGTCACACAGATCAGGTCCCGACAGTTCGCGAACGCGGCGTCGGCGAAGGGCATCGGCGTCCCGTAGGGGTCGAGGTCGATCACGTCGAACACCTCGTCGTGCATGAGTGCGTTGACGTTGCGGTGGGAAACGGTCGTTTTCGCCTCGAGTCCATTCCGCGCGACGTTTTCGCGGGCCAGTTCGACGGCCTCCTCGTCGACGTCACAGCAAGTGACGTTCCAGTCGTCGGCCGCGGCGCGAACGCCGCGGATACCGCTTGCCGTCATCGCGTCGAGGTACGCCTCGGCGCGTTCCTCGCGCTCGCGGTAGGCCCGCAGCGTCGCGATCGTCAGATCGCGGTTCAGTTCCTGTCTCGGGTTGTAGAAGACCGACTCCTCGACTCCTTCTGTCTGCTCGCCGGGGACCTTGAGTTCGACCCCGCCCTCGGTGACGCGCATACGAGACGGTTCGGCGGGGCGAGGCGAAAAGCGCGGTGGTCTCGCCCCGCCCTCGTATTCCGAAACGAACTTACACGATTCCTCGAAAGGGGTCGCTATGCCCCAGTCCCCGTGTACGCGCCGCGGAGCCCTCCAGCTCGGCGTCGGTGCGTTCGCACTCCTCGGCGGCTGTATTGGGACCGACCCGTCCGAAGACGACCCGGAGCCCGACGACGAGATCGACGTGATCGACGGCGTCGACGCCGACACGTTCCGGTTCGACGCCGACGATCGCGAGGTCGTCGTCGAGCGGGAAGACGACGACATCGGTTCGCGCAGTTCGCGGCTGCCCTACGTCGTCGAGGCGGAGGACGTCGACGCCCTCGAGTTGCAGTACGAGCCAGTCGACGACGGAGAGGACGAGCCGGCCGACCCACTGGCCGCGCTCCGGGAGATCGACTACGCGGAGGCGAGCGCGGTCGTGGTCCAGGAGCGCGTCTCGGCCTGCCGCCGGCAGGCGTTCCAGTACGCCGAACGTCGCGATCCGAGTGACGACGAGAGCGGCGTTCACGTCCAGTTCTGTACGACGAAACGCGAGCCCGATGTCGCGTGCTCGGTCGACGACCAGCAGGTCCAGGTCACCGTCCTCGAGCTCCCGATCGCCTACGAGCGACGCCCGAGCGGGCACGGACGGGGGAGAAGTAGCAGCTGCGGGCTACCGCCCACGATCGCCGAAGCCGTCGCGGGTGATCGCGAATGACGTGTGATCGCTCCCGGCGGCGGTTCCTCGAGAGCACTCTCGCTCTTGGGACGGTTACCCTCGCAGGCTGTGCATTGCTCGAGTCGGACGACCATCCGCCGATCGACGCCACGGCGGCGGAACTGACGGCGATCGCGGAAATAGAACGGCCGTCCCGCCTCGAGGAACTGCCGGTCGAGGTCGGCGACGAACGAGTCGAGGAGGGGATCGAGCGCGTCGAAACGCTGCTCGAGCCCATCCCGGACGCCGCCGAACTCGCCGACGAGATTCCCAACGAGGCAGTCCGGGAGTACGTCGACGAGACCCGAGAACGCGCTCGAGACGGACTCGAGGGGATCGAGGAGGAGCCGACGAACTACGCACGGCTGTCGTCGCTCTCCCCGCCACGAAGACGGGCCGCGGAGTCCGAAGGCGCGTACGCCGCTGCGACCGACGACCGAACGCCGGACGAGGTCGAGGAATGGCTGGCGGACCTCGAGGAAGAGTTGGTGACGACCGAGTCGGCGCTGACCCGAGTCGGGATCGACGACGAGTCCCAGCACGCGGTCGTCGTCTACGGTGCCGTCGAGCGCGAACTCGAGACGGCAGGCAGGTTCGTAGACAACGCCCATCGGCCGATGCCCGGAAAGTCGACCGTCGAGGCTGTCGCCGAACTCGCGAGCCGGTACGAGCGGGCAGCGGCGTCGCTCGAGGAGGCACAGTACCTCGTCGATCGACAGGACGACGCCGGCGATCGACCGCTCGACGACGAGTTCGAGACGGCGGCGGCGGACCTGCTCGCCGACCTCGAGGACGACGTCGAGGAGCTTCCGTCGTTCGAGAGCCACGATCTTGCCGAAGAACTGTTCGACGCGCAGGTCGAGGGGACGCCTCGAGCGTGGGTGGGCGACACTGCGATCCGGCGGACGTACGCGAGTTACGACGACGTTCCGGCCCACCTCGAGAACGAGCGGTTCGCCCGCGCACTTCACGAACTGCACGCGGCCGAGACGGGTCGACGGGCGATCGACCGACTGCGATCGCTCGTCGACGACGGGGGCCTCGAGCGACCCGACGACGCGGACGACGTCCAGGACGCAAAGCGGGACGCGATAGACGCGATCGAGACGACGCGCGAGGAGACAGCGCACCCGTATCTCGTCGGTCAAAGCCTCGACACGGCGATGTCGGCCGTCGGAGGAGGGGATCGACGACTCGAGCGCGACGCCGATCGATCCTCGGATCGCGCTGCGGTGAACGCGACAGGCGAGTACGCCTACGCGGCGGCGTGGGCACGAGCGCTACCGGCTGCGACGGAGTGGCTCGTCGACGCCTTGCCGTGACCCAGGTCCGACAACCAAACCGATTTTACAGTTCGGTGCACAGTTCCGGACGTGCCCGAGGCCACACCCGTCGAGCGCTGGCAAGCCGCCCTCGAGGAGGCAGGCGAGCTAACGCCCGACATCGTCGAACAGATCTCGCGCGTCCACGGCGACCGCGGGGTCCGGGCGATCGAGGCGGTCAGCGAGAACCGGGTGAAGGCCTACCGCGACTTCACGATCGTCGTCGGCCACGAGGACGAGTACATCGTCGAGAACGGCGGCTGTACCTGCAAGGACAGCGAGTACAATTTAGATGCCGACGATCCGACCGACCTCTGCTGGCACGCGATCGCGGTCGCCGTCGCCCGCCGCATCGGTCACGTCGACTACCACGACATGTGGTACTCCGACGTCCGGGAATTCATCTAGCTCCCGGGAGCCGATACGCTTCTACGCGGGTACTTCGGACTTCTCGCGGAGTCGGTCGATCGTCTCTCGAGCCGTGTCGGCGTCGTCCGGAGACGTCCCGTAAACGATCTCGTCCGCGTGCTCCTCGAGCTTTCGCGTGATCTCGGCGAGACGCTCCGGTTCGATCTCGGCCGCAGAGAGCTGGATCGAGAGGTCGACCCCGAGGCCCTCGAGTTCGGCGACGAAACCGCGAGCGAGCGACTCCACCCAGTAGGTCGTCTCGTAGCCGGGGCTACACAGCGGGACGAGAAAGCCGTCGACGTGGGCGGCCAGCGCCCGCACGTCGATTCCGGCGCGTTCCTGGAGGTGGCCCGGGTACGGATCGGGGTACAGCGTCGCGGTCAGTTCGCCGTCGACGCGCGTCGCGGTGTCGGCGACGAACTCGGTGATGACTGCAGAACGCCACGCCGTACGGTCGTCGTACCCGCTGTCCTCGAACTGGCGGTCGCATCGATCGCAGTAACAGAACGATTCCCCGGGAAACCCGAGCGTCGTGAGTCGGACGTCGCCCTCGAGTTCTTCGAGTCGCTCGAGCAGGTCGGTACGGTAGTCCGGATCGGTCGGACAGACCGTCCCCCACTGGTGGCCCTCGGAATCGGGCGTCGCGCGAGTGCCGTCGGCCGAGACGGCTGCTCGCTCTGGGTCGGCCTCGACCGTTGCGGTGTCACCCCAGCAGGCGACGGAGGCGACCGCCCCCTCGAGCGGTTCGTTCGTAGTGCCGTCGACAGATTCGACAAAATAGTAGGTGCGATCGCCGCTGCCCGCTCGAGCGAGGCCGGGGTCGTCAGTGAGAATTGCGTACATACGAACGAGAGTATCGTCTGTTGACTTAAAGCTCAGGGCCGCTACTCGTCGGCGCAGATTCCCACGAAGTTTCGAAGAATCTGCAACCCGGTTTCGCCGCTCTTCTCGGGGTGGAACTGCGTCCCGAAGACGTTGCCTTCCTCGTTGGCGACGATCGAGGGGAACTCGCGCTCGTAGTCGGTCGTCGCGACCGTCGCGTCTTCGTCGTCGGGGACGGCGTAGTAGGAGTGGACGAAGTAGGCGTACCGGCCATCTACTCCGTCGACGAGCGGGTGGTCGCGCTCGACCTCGAGTTCGTTCCAGCCCATGTGCGGAACTTTCTGTCCCTCGGCGAAACGGACGTTGGTGCCAGAGAGTAAGTCGAGTCCCTGGACAGCGGACTCGCCGTCGGTGTCGCCTTCCTCGCTGGTCGTCAGTAGCATCTGCATACCGAGACAGATGCCGAAGAGCGGCGTGCCACTGTCGGCGACCGCGAGCAGGTCCTCGCGGAGCGGATCGGCGTTCTCGACGCCTTCGCGGAACGCGCCGACCCCCGGCAGGACGACTCCGTCGGCGTCCTCGAAGGCCGCAGGAGCGTCGGTGATCTCGACGTCGGCACCCGCACGCTCGAGGCCGCGGGTGACGCTGCGCAGGTTGCCGAGTCCGTAGTCGACGACGACGATGGAGGCCAGCGACTGCGTCTGGTCGGACGAGACGGTGCTCATACCCGTAGTCGGGGAAGCGTGCTCAAGTGTGTTGTCTTTCGTGCAATCCGCTGCGTTCGTCGGACAGAGCGCAGTCTCCATTAGCCTCGCCCGCGTCGATCCGGTATGTCCGAGCCAGACGTCATCGCTCACCGTGGCTACGCCGGCGTCGCCCCGGAAAACACCGTCCGCGCGGTCCGAGAGGCCACGGCCCGCGACGAGACGGCGATGGTCGAAATCGACGTCCAGCCAGCCGCCTGCGGAACGCCCGTCGTGATCCACGACGAGTGTCTCGAGGGCAGCCGTGACCGCGACGGCCGACCGCTCACCGACGCCGAGGGGATCGTCTGGGAGACGCCACTCGAGGTACTCCAGTCGGCTCGCGTCCTCGGAACCGCTGAAACCGTACCGACGCTCGCTGACGTGCTCGAGGCGGTGCCAGAGACTGCCGGGGTCAACGTCGAGTTGAAGAACCCGGGTGCTGCCGACCGTCGCTTCGGTGAGTCGCTCGGTGACGACGAACGCGACGCTCGCCGCGCCATCTGGCAGCCGTTCGTCGAGCGAGTGATCGACGTCTGTGCGGGATTCGACGGTGAACTCCTGTTCTCGTCGTTCTATGAGGGGGCACTCGCTGCCGTCCGGGATGTCGCGCCCCGCTATTGTGCCGCCGCCCTCGTCTGGGACGACCTCGAGGCCGGTCTCGAGATTGCACGTCGGCACGACTGCGAGGCAGTCCACCCGCCGAGAAACGCGATCGCTGGAACGCCGCTCGCAGAGACCGAGTACGCAGGGATCGGGGTTGGAGAGCCCGAAATCGACGTGCTCGAGGCGGCCCACGCCGAAGGACGGACGGTCAACGTCTGGACGGTCGAGCGATGGACGCAGTACGCCGACCTCGCGGCGGTCGGCGTCGACGGAGTTATAATGGAGTATCCCGGACTGAGAGCGCGTTTCAGAGACTGATCACGGTATCTGCGAGGAGAGTGCGAACCAGCAGGCACCGACCTGGACGACCGTCGCGACGGCGACGCCGACTCCTTCGGTGAGCCAGGGGTGGTCGAACAAGAGGAAGACTGCGATGGGTCCGATACCGAGTGCGACTGCATACGGGATCACACGAGCGAAGTCCACAGGCTCGAGACCGATTCGCTCGAGCCCGTCGTAAAACGCTAGCCAGCCTGCACTGAGCGTCGCACCGAAGACGAACAGGGCGTCGAAGAGTGCCACGTTCGTCGCTAGCAGCGCGACCGCGACCCGAAGCGGCGCGAACGCGAACGGGAGAAAGAAAATCGCGAGCCACGCGAACGTCCATCCGGCGGACGGATCGACACCCAGTCGCTCGTAGCCGTCCTCGGAGAGTACGCCAGCGGCGACGACGGCGACGACGAGGATGCCGATCCAGAGCGGCTCTGACGAGACCGACACGTTGTGGGTCGTCGCCTCGAGGATGCGGATGGTGACGACGCTGACGACGAAACATAGCCACACGAGCCCGACGACCGCGGCGAGCGACCGAGAGAATTCGGCGACGGCGTTCCCGACGCTCGATCGGAGTGGCTCTGGCATCAATCACAACTGCAGTATAGACGTAAATAGGCGTTCTGCTCTTCCCGAGAAATTGAGATTCCGTGGTGACGGGTACAACGGCCGAAGCGGTCTTTACAGCCGGTGTGGGATGGGGAATGAACGTGACGGGGACAGTCACTTTATCCGACGCGTCGGCAGGTCGTCTGTCGCTGGTCCCTCGAGGACATCGCCGTCGGGCGAGAACCGCGAGCCGTGACAGGGACAGTCCCAGCTCCGTTCGGCGTCGTTCCACTCGACGAGACAGGCCATGTGAGTACAGACGGCCGAGGTGACGTGTAGCTTGCCGTCGGCAGCTCGACTGCAAGCGATCGGCCGCGTCCCTTTCCGGAGGACGGTTCCCTCGCCGGGCTCGAGCGACGTCAGGCCGGGCGTCAGCAGTGTCCGTGCCCAGTCGGTCGCAAACTGGCTAGCTGCGTCGGCGTTCTCCGTAACGGCCGAGGCGAACGAGCTTTTCGGCGTGAACCGCAGCGGATCGAAGAGTGTTCGTGCCGGCGGCTGCTCGCCCGCGAGCAGTCCTGCGAGCAGTCGTCCGGCCGCGACGCCGTTCGTCATTCCCCATCCCCGAAACCCGGTCGCGACGTAGGTGTTCTCGGCTCCTGGGCCGACGCGTCCAACGAACGGAACCTTGTCCGCTGGGACGTAGTCCTGGGTCGACCACCGGTAGGCAACCGATTCGACCGGAAACCGTTCGCGCGCCCAGCGGAGCAGTCGCCGATAGCGGTCCGTGGTCGATCCACCCTGGCCAGTCTTGTGATTCTCGCCGCCGACCAGCAGAAGGTCGCCGTCGTCGTCGCGGTGAGTCCGGACCGAACGGTAGCTGTCGCCGCTGCGGTAGTACATCCCCTCCGGTGGCTGTCCCTCGAGTCGCAGCCCGAGAACGTAGGAGCGTTTCGGATGCAACCGGGCGAAGTACCCCGCTCGGTCGAGGATCGGGAACCCGGTTGCGAGAACGATCTGCTCGGCGGTGACCTCTCCCCCGGGCATCTCGAGGCGACAGGGTGACCCGGGCTCGACATCAGTTACCCGGGTGTGCTCGTAGACAGCTGCGCCGTCGTCGTCGCGCAGTTCGTCGGCGATTCCGAGCAGGTACCGCCGGGGATGGAACCACGCCTGGTCGTCGAACCTGACCGCAGCCTGGGCGCGCTCGAACGGCGGCACGGACGTGACGTAGCTCGCGTCGATTCCCGCGGCCTGGGCGGCGTCGGTCTCGCGTTCGACCTCGTCGGGAGTGTCGCTGTAGAGATACGAGGGGACCCGTTCGAAGCTACAATCGATCTCCAGCTCGTCGATCCGGTCTTCGACGACGTCGATTGCTTCCTCCTGGGCGGTCGCGTACTGGCTCGCCGCGCGTCGGCCGAACTCCGCACGGAGATGAGCGTAGAGCAGGCCGTGCTGGCTGGTCAGTTTAGCCGTCGTCTTGCCGGTCACACCCGCCGCGATTCGGTCACGCTCGAGGACAGCCACCGTCAGGTCTCGTTCGCGGAGTTCGATCGCCGTCGACAGCCCGGCGATGCCGGCCCCGATTACGGCGACGTCGACGGACTCGGTTCCCTCGAGCGTCCTGACGGAGCGGTCGTCGTCTCCCGTCGTCGCAAGCCAGGGCGAGATCGGTTCACCTGGGAGGTCGTCGGCACTGGAAAACGTCGCCATTGACTCGAGGGATGCCTACACCGAACGCGGGCAAAAAACGATGGGACAGCGGCTGTCGACTGTCAGCGCCGTCCGGCGAAGTCGCTGGCAGACCACGGTCGTGTGGGCCGAGTCGACCCGGCGGCCGTCGGTTGATACGGATTGTTGTAACCAGTCACCGCCGAGCGAAGACCTCGTTCTGGCGATCGGCTGTAATTGACGACAGGAAACTGTCTGCCACGGTCCTAGACGAACTCGAACTCGCTTTCGGCGGGATCGACCTCGTCCTCGTCGTCGAACTCGTCTGTGACGCTCACCGCTCGTTGCTGCATCTCGTCGATGCGAGACACCGCCGTCACGTTCGAGAGCAACACGGTCGCCGTCATCGACGACGCTTTCGGTCGTGGCTCGTCACCGGCCATCACCTCTACGGTGTCGGTCGCGTTCTCGAGCCAGTGACGGGCGCTCTCGAATCCTTTCCGGGAGACCGCCGACGGTGGCCCGGAGAGGACGACCAGCGTCCGTTCGGTGCTGTCGACCGCACAGGGAAGCGAGAGGCGGCCGCCGACGGCGTCTTTGACCAGTCGTTTGACCTTCACGGCGTCGGTCGGCTCCGGCCCTTCGTCGTCACCGACGAACGGGACGAAAGCGACGAGCCGCGAGAGCAGGCCACTGGATCGATCGATCTCCTGGGTCGCCTGGCCGATCGACGAGACGCCGCCAGTTTTGAGCGTGCGCGCGAGGTCGCTCGCGTCGGCCCGGTTCTCTGCGATCGTCATCGACTCGATCTCGCCCGCCCCCAGCAACAACAGGACGTGTGACGCGATCGTCCGGTTGAGTTCGTCGTAGGCTCGCTTGCTCTCGCCGTCCGTCTCGCCGTCCTCGTCGTACTCGAGTTCCGTACCGGCTTTGTCGATCTGCGATCCCCACTCCTCGTTGTCGAAGAGGACCACGTTGTCCGCGATCTCGACGAACGACGGGAGTGCCCGTGCTGCGTTGAGCGCAGCCCGATCGGACTCGTCCGCTTCCGGCAACACGCCGAGCGCGTAGACCGGCTTCTCCGAAATCGTCTGCAGTTCCTCGAGCAAGACGGCTCCGGAACCACCACCGGTGCCACCGCCAAGGCCGCCGATCACAAGCGTTCCGTCGACTTCCGTAAAATCCAGCGTATCGAACGCCCGGCTGATCTCGTGGACGTCCTCACGAGCGATTTCGACGCCGAGGTCCGGGTTACCGCCGGTGCCGTTCTCGTCGATCCGCGGGCTGACATCGCCAAACAGCGCCCGGTGGTCTTCCGGCACGTGTTCGACCCCCTCGAAGACCTCCTGGGTCGTATCGAACACGAGCATGTTGCCGTTACAAAAGTTGCGGCCCGTCTGCACCTCGCGCTCGATGATTCGGTCGACGATACGCACACCGGCACTGCCGACTCCGACGAGAGCGAGTTTCATTGGTAGGGTCCTCCTTGCATGACGTGATCAGCGGCTCAAATCACCGGATCGATTTCGTTGTCGTCGTCCGTGATCAGGTCGTTGATGTCGTCCTCGCGCTCGTCCTCGAGTTTCTGGATCTTGTTCTGGGCGTCGACGGCCTGGTCTTGAATCTCGTCGACGCGGGGCGTCTCCGTCACGTTCGAGAGCAAGACGACCGCAGCGAGCTCGTCGGAGTTTGGACGTGGGTCGTCGCCAGCCAGCACTTCGACTGTATCTGCTTCCTGCTCGAGCCACTGGCGTGCGCTCTCGACGCCTTTCCGTGCGATCGCTTCCGACGGTCCAGAGAGGATGACGAGTGCCCGATCTGCACTGGAGACGTCACAGGGAAGCGTGAGTCGAGAGTTGACGGCCCGACGGACCAGTCCCTTGATCTTCGCGGCATCGGTCGCCTCGCTGGGATCGGTCGTCTCGTTTTTGAACCGGTCGAGCAGTCCTTCCGCTTCCCGGTCGATCGGCGTCGAGGCGTACCCGATCGAGGAGATACCGCTCGTATCGAGTGTTCGCATGACGTCGCTCGAGTCCATCGCGTTTTCTGCGACTTCCGTCTCGTCTATTTCGCCGGCCGCGAGCAGCGTCACGATACGGATCGCGAGTTCGCGGTTCATGTCCTCGTAGCCTTCCTCGATCGTCTGACCGCGGGACCGCCAGGCGTCGTTGTCGAATGCGATCAGGTTGTCGACTTTCTGGACGAACGACTGCAGCGACCGTGCGGCGTTCAGTGCCGGCCGGCCACCCTCGTACTTGCCGGGGAGAATGCCGAGGCCGTAAACCGGCTCGTCGTACATCTTCTGAAGCTCGTCGATCACGACAGGGCCCGCACCGCTGCCGGTGCCACCACCGAGTCCTGCTGCGACCAGGATCGCGTCCACCTCGTGAATCTCTATGTCGTCGAACGTCCGTCGAATCTCGTCGATGTCGTGTTTGGCGACTTCCGCGCCGACGGCCACGTCTCCACCCACACCGTGTCCTTTCGCCTTCTGGTGGGTATCACCGATCAGGACCCGTCTGTCCTCGGGGACGTAGTCGGGCTTTGCCAGGTCCGTCCGAGCAGAGTTGATTACCATGACGTGTCGACAGAGATTTCGACCGGTTTCCTCCTCGAACTCGAGCATCCGGTCTATTATTTTACTTCCCGCGTTTCCGACACCGATTGTCGCGAGCTTCATACAGCCCCCATTCTATTCCAAGGGTAATTCGCTTTCGTTTATATTCAAATAATTGATGGTACGTGTGTAAGACACTTGCACGTCGGAAAACCCCTCGAACACTCACCTACCGAAACTAGTGTCGGAATACAGATAAATAATCAGTTCCCGAGTCGCAACGGGAGCTCGTTGACCGACTCGAGAACTGCCGTGGCTCCTTCGCGGTCGTACTTCCGACGGCCATCCGCGCCCGTGAGACCACCGGTCAGGACGCCGATGCCGTGGTACTCCCGCTCTGGGTCCGCCTCGGCTGCGTTCGTCGCGGTTCGGACGTCGTCGAGCGTGTCACCGACGAATACGACCGTCTCGGCGTCGAACCGGTCCGCGAGCGTCGTCAACGCGTGGGGGTGGGGCTTTCCTTCCTCCCAGTCGTCCATCGTGAACCGGTGTTCGAGAGGGATCGTCTCGTCGAGTCCGACGCGCTCGAGTGCGATTTCAGCCTCGGTCTTCGGCCGACCAGTCAGTATCCCGACATTATATTCCTCGACCAGCGCGTCGCGAGTTGCCGGTTCGAGCAACACCGGTTCGTCGTGAATAAATCCCGCATCCTCGAGGTTCTCGTCTGGCTCTCCCCCTTCGAGGCCGCGGTAGAGTTCGGGACCAAGATACAGTTGCTGGAAGACATCGTGCAGTCGCTCGCAGTTCCAGCGGTCGGCGACGCGCTGAAACGCGCGAGCACCGATCGAGTCACGAACGACAGTTTCGGCGGCCTCGAGGCCGCCACCCTCGGCGGCGATCCGGTCGGTGAACTCGCCGATCGAGTCGTCGTATCCCTCGCTCGTCGCGAGCACGTACAGTGCGGCCGCGTACGTCAGTTCCCAATCGTTGTTGAACCCGCCAGCGTCCTTGAACGCCTGGACGTCTGCCTTGCGGATCGTCCGGTCGTAGACGTACTCGACGGACTCGAGAATCGCTCGCCGGTAGGAGTCGGCGACATCGACGAGCACTCCGTCGACATCTAGCACGACGGCGTCGGCACGAGTACACATACCCGACCCAACGGCCCGATGAAAATAAAGGGCGATGGATCGATCCGGTCCGAACCGGCTGAGAGACGTGAGTCAGGCCGACCCGTCGAACAGTCGCTCGTGAGCGGGCCACAGCGACCCCGTTTCGACGGCTGCATCGACGACGACCGTCGTTCCGGAGCGGTAGATATTCGACGACGCCAGGGCGTTCTCGCCCGTTGTTGCCTCCTCGACGAGCGTCTCGAGAGACTCCGTCGAGAACCGGGCTGGCTCGACGACGAGGCCGTAGCGCAGTCGTGCCTGTGTCGACCCAGCACGGAGTCCAACGCCGATCGCACGTGCCGCCCCGAGGGTGGCCGCGAGCGCGTCGGACCCGTCCGGCAGTCGATCGACGAGGAGTTGGCGAGTCTCGGAACCGAGGTCGGCGTAGGCGACGGCGTGGCCGTCGAGCAACGACGGCAGCGACCCGTAGCTCGCAGTCGCCTGTGGCCGCCGTCGTCGTTTCTCGAGCGTCGTCTCGAGGTGTCGCCGGGCACGGGCCCGAGTCCTGCCGTACCCGATACGCAGCGACGACGGTCCAACTGCGACAGCGTAGGGATCGTTCGAGGCGACGAACCGTGCCACGCCGTCCCCCAGGCGTCGGCCATCCCGTGCGACGAACTCGAGTTCGTGACCGCGAAGTTCCGACTCGACTGACTGCTCGTCGAACGAGCCGACGGCGACGGCACAGCCACCGTCGACGGCGTCGCCCTCGAGAGCCGTACTCGCAGTCACCGACTCGAAATTCTCGATCGAGATCGCATCCGACTGGACGCCTGCGTCCGCCATCATCGAATCGAACGGGACAGGCAGGTCGATCGTCTCCAACACTGACGGATCGACCGTCGCCACTGCCGTCGTCGGAGCGTCAGAGACTGCGCTGGCGTCGTACTGTCCGTTCGGTGGGGCCGCCTGTGAAGTGGTCGCCGTCGCGGCGGTGCTCGAGAAGAGTCCTCCACCGACGAGAGCCAGCGCGTTTCGCGTGAGTAGCCGACGTGAAAGCATCGTCGAGAAATCGTGACGGCTCGCATATAAACCGCCGGTTACAGTTTCTCGACGTGAGTATCTGCGTGCGACGACGATCACGAGACGGGAATCGTCGCGCCGTCCTCGATGGACTGGCCGGCAGCCGACTCATACGGACTGCTGTCCCGCTGTCCCGGCGCGACCGAAGGCGGGCTCGCGGTCGCGCCGGCACTGACGGACAGCAAACCGTCTCATACGGTTTCCCGTAGTCACTCATCGCCGATCGCCAGAACGGGGTCGGCAATCGGCGGCAACTAGCTCCAGCAATCACTCTCACACTCTCTCTCGAGCCACGTACACTGTTCCCGTCTCGACGGTCAGTCGCTCGACCGGGACCACGGGTTGGTCGCCACCCAGCGTCGTAAACAGCAGGGCGGCGTCGGCCTCACGGGCGACCTCGAGCGCAGGACGGTGGAGTTCCGGCGGCAGGTTCCGTGCGTAGACGGCCTCGGCGGCGGCGTAGACCGCCAGGTCCGGATCGACCACGTCGTCGGTGACGAAGTCGACTCCATCGGGGACTGCTCGGTCGTAAACGTCTGTCGCAGTCACGTCGACCCCCGACTCGGCGAGTTCAGCCGCCAGATCGGTCCGGCGGCCGATCCCGACCTCGACGACCCGCTCGTAGCTGCGAAGGTACTCGGCCATCGACTCGATATCACGACGAGAGTGGGACACGGCGGGACGTTTATGAACTCCCCGATCATAGCAGTTGCCATGCTCGTCGACATCGTGCCGGTCGGCAACGTGTCCGCGACGGTCAAGCGGGCGGCCTCGGCTGCGTTGCGGTCGGTCTACGACTGCGAAGTCTCGGTCAACGACTCGCAGTCGGTTCCAAGCGGTGCCTACGATTCGAGCCGAAACCAGTACTCCGCGGAGACGTTCATCCAACTCGCCGAACGCGCCGGCCGCGGCGACAAGAACATCGCGATCACGCCCCACGATCTCTTCTATCGCCGGCGCAACTACGTCTTCGGGCTCGCCTACCTCGACGGCAGCGGTAGCGTCGTCTCGACCTACCGGCTCCAGACCTCGAGCGACGGCGGTTTTTCGAACAAGAGTGCAAGCGACATCTTCGAAGAGCGCGTCCGCAAGGAAATCGTCCACGAGATCGGCCACACCTACGGCCTCGAGCACTGTGAGAACAACCGCTGTGTGATGAACTTCTCGCCGACGGTACGGGAGGTCGACATCAAAGAGGAGAACCTCTGTGGGAGCTGTCAGCGGCTGGTGAAGTAACGGACCTCGGCAAGACGGTTTTTGTATTCAGCGTGGGAAACTTCAGTAGCGGGCGTGAGTGTACCATGGCGTGCGGAGCGGTCGATGCGCACGAGTGAACGAATTTGCGCGGTCGGGACGGTCAACGATGAAGTCACCCGACCGAAAAGAGAAGCCTGCGACGGATGTAACGAGTCAGAATAGGAAAATACTTGTTTTCTAATATTTTGTGTAGGTATAATGAAGTCGCGGCTTCTCCTGGGAGTCTCGCTGCTGGTCGCGTTCCTGCTGGTTGGCGGAATGTTCTCTCCTGCCGTCTTCGGCGACCCGTACGAGCCCCGGTCGGAATCCCCGTCGTACTACATTGCTCACGAGTCGGCGACGGATATCGAAGGCGACCCGATCGTCGTAGAGAATCAGCCTATCGAAGCCGATCCGACACCGCTAGAAGCGTTCGACGACGAGCAACAGCGCCTCTTCGAGGCCATCTACGAGGAGCAACGCGATGGGGTACATAGTTCTCCTGCCGACGGTGAGTACGAGTCGTATCTGGATCTCGACTCAGACCGAGAAGCGTACACGAGAACGGTGTGTGAGGACTGGACGCTCACTTGTGATGCCTACGAGAGTGCGCCAACGTTCCCAGCGGATGGGTCCTACAGATATGGTTCGAAGAGCCACTTCGAACTCACGTTCGTCGAATACGAAAACGAGACGTATGAGGTCGTAGAACGTCATCAGTCTGGCTCTCTATTTCAGAACGTCGTCGAGGTGCTGCTTCGATTCGGGCTGTTTGGCCCGCTCGCGCTCGCGATCAGCGGAGTGGCAGTAGTGGCAAGAGAGACACGTCCAAAAACAGTAGTTGCACTGACTGGGTATGGAATCGGTCTGGGCGGACTTGGCGTTGCAACACCCTACCTCTCCATGTTCACTGGTACGGATGTACTGGCATATGCGACCGAGTTGGTACTGGTGACGTGGACCGTGATTTCCGCCACCGTACTGTCTCTCTGGTGGTCTGACTCCCCTCCAGCGGATTCCGACTCGAGCACGTCTGGGACGGATTCGGGTCCAAAATAGACAGGAGCACAGAAGAGGTCAACAAACACTTTCTTTCTGGGGTACGGTGGATCAGACGATGTCGACAACTGGTCCCTTCGAGACACTCACCGACGAGTACGATAGCTGGTTCAGCGAGAACGACGGTGCCTACCGCGCCGAACGAGCCACGCTCGAGCGTGCCCTCCCCGACGCGGTCGACGACGACCGGGCGCTCGAGGTCGGCGTCGGTACAGGGCGTTTCGGGGGCCCGCTGGGAATTTCCCTGGGCGTCGACGCAGCGCGCGCACCGCTCGAGCGGGCCGGCGACCGCGGCGTCGCGCCCGTCCGCGGCGTCGCCGAATCCCTCCCGGTCGCCGACGACGCGCTCGACCTCGCCCTCTTCGTCACCGTCCTCTCGTTCGTCGACGACCTCGAGGCGACGCTGTCGGAGGCCCGGCGCGTCCTCGATTCCGACGGCACGCTCGTCGTCGCCGTGCTGGATCGCTCGAGTCCGGTCGGACAGGTCTATCAGGAGCACAAAGACGAGAGCCCGTTCTACGCCGATGCCGAATTCCTGACCGCCGGGGAAGCACGGGAGGCGCTCGAGACGGCAGGGTTCGAGGTCGAGACGCGTCTCCAGACGATCTTCGACGATCCTGCGGAGATTCCGGCCGAAGGCGAACCGGACGTCCGCGAGGGTCACGGCGACGGGCTGTTCGCGGTGTTTCGAGCATCCGTCGGCGGCGAATAGGAAAAGTGACGGTCGAGAGTCGAGACACTCCCCGTTACTCGTCTTCACCACCGCTGTCGACCCACACCATGAGCGTCCAGCCGTCGTATTCGACGTAGTGAGTTGCGTCTCGCGAGGTCGCCCCGTCGTTTGGATGTCGGTCGTTGGGTCCGCTTTCGGAACTAACTTGCCGTGCAGCCTCGAGGGTATCCTGACCGTCGCCGCTTGCCTGGCCCGTGTGATCCGATTGGGCGGTCCACCCGATCGGATCGGTGTCGTCGATGCGTTCGACTGCTTCGAACAGACTCGGGTAGAGTCCACGACCTGCGATGCGGTCGTCGTCGGCGTCGAGAACGGTGTAGTCACTGGAGATGTCGTCTTCGTCGATTACCTCAGCATGGAGGAAAAGCCATCCACCATCACCGTTTCCGGCGTCTTCCTCTGGTTCGTCGGCAGCGCTGTCGTCAGGGCCAACACATCCTGCAGTGAGAAGCATGGCTGTACACACGGCCCGTCGAGTCACGTGCATCTTGAAACGATAGTCGTCACGACCGATAGTAGTGATCGTCTCGTGAACACGGCTCACTCGAGTCACTGGTCATCGAAGGACCACGCCTGCTGGGTGACACAGCAACGAGTTACGTTCGAGGAGTGGTGAAACCGAGAACGGGAATAGACGGTCAAGCAGACTCGCGAGAAACCGATACATTGTCTCGATCGACAGGCGAGAGACTACGGTGCGTAGTAGTACTCGCCTTCGGACTTCTGTTCCTTGTCGAGTTGCGAGTCCGGCTTGTTGATCCGCGGCCGCGAGGTGCGGTTGTCCCGGCGGAAGGTGACCTCGAGGTTCGCGAGGAACTCGTTCATGCCGTCGCGCATGGACTGTGGCGGGCTGGCGTGGCCGGCGACGGCGGGTTCGCCGTCGAAGACAAGCAGTCGGTCCGCGAGCAGGTCGATCGTGTAGATGTCGTGGTCGATGACCATGACAGTCGCGTCCTGCTGTTCGGCGTAGCGACGGATCGCGCTGGTCGCCTGGACGCGCTGTTCGACGTCTAAGTGTGCCGAGGGTTCGTCGAGCAGGTAGAGGTCGGCGTCGTCCGAGAGACAGGCTGCGATCGCCACGCGCTGGCGTTCACCACCGGAGAGATCCGAGAGGTTCTGTTCCATGATTCGCTCGAGTTGGAGTGGTTGAGCGATCTCTGTGTTCCAGTACGAGGAGCCAAACTGGTCGGTGATCGAGGAGAGGAAGGCGTCGACCCGCATGTGCTGGTCGATCGTGACGTATTGGGGTTTGTACGAGATGTCGAGGTCCAGGTCGGCGTCGCCCTCGTCGGGCGCTAAGTTCCCGGTCAGGAGGTTCGCGAAAGTGGACTTCCCGATTCCGTTGGGGCCGACGACGCCGAGCACTTCGTTCTCGTGGATCTGACCACCTTCGACCGCGAGCGTGAACTCGCCGTCGCCGTAGCTTTTGGTAAGATCTGGGTACTCGACGAGCACGTCGCCGTGTGTCTCGGTCCGTGGGGCGTGTTCTTCGAACTCGATTGGATTCTGGCGGATTCGCATGTTCTCGTTGTCGAGATAGCCTGCGAGATACTCGTTGATGCCGTTTCGCACCGATTTCGGCGAGGTGACGACACCGTAGGCACCGGGTTCACCGTAGGCGACGTGGAGCGTGTCGGCGACGAGATCGAGGATCGCGAGGTCGTGTTCGACGACCAGCATCGACTTGTCCTCCTCTTCGGCGAGTTCGCGGATCAGTCGCGCCGCCGTCACGCGCTGACCGATGTCGAGGTAGGGCGTGATCTCGTCGAGGAAATAAAAGTCCGTGTCCCGAACCAGCGTCGCCGCGATTGCGACCCGCTGGAGTTCGCCACCGGAGAGATCCGCGATGGACTGCTCCATGACCGGCCCCAGCGAGAGTCGCTCGACGATCGTCTCGAGGGCCCCGCGTTCGTCGACCCCCTCGAGCAGTTCGCGGGTGTTGCCGTCGAACTGCTCGGGGATTTGGTCGACGTACTGCGGTTTCCGGGCGACGGTCACGTTGCCGTCTCGGACGTCCGCGAGGTAGTCTTGCAGTTCCGTCCCGCGGTAGGCCTCTAAGACGTCGTCCCAGTCGGGCTGGTCGTCGTGGCGACCGAGGTTGGGCTCGAGTTCGCCCGCGAGGATTCGGATGGCGGTCGTCTTCCCGATCCCGTTCGGCCCGAGAATTCCGGTGACTCGGCCTTCCTGTGGTGCGGGCAGGCCGTACAGTGAGAAGGCGTTTTCGCCGTAGCGGTGGGCTGGATCGTCCTGAATCTCCTGTGGCAGGTTGATGATTTCGATAGCGTCGAACGGACACTTCCCGACGCAGATCCCACAGCTCTCGCCGAGACAGATCTCTTCGGAGATGTGGACTTGTTCTGGCTGGCCTTCGTCGGTTTCCTCGCCGCGGAGCGTGATACACTCCTTGCCGCTTCGATTTGGCGGGCAGTAGTTCTTGCACTCGTAGTTACACCGGTCGGGCTGGCACCGATCGAGGTCTACGACGGCGATGCTGTCGTCAGCCATGGTTTACGCGTGAAGCTCCGCGGTCAGCAGTATTCCCCACACCACGAACCAGAACGAGAACGTCATGAACGTGATGAACAGGTAGTGTTTCCCCCCGAACTCGTCCTCACCGTAGATCCCCGTGGAGTTGAGCAGGGGGAACTGGACGAGGATCGCCCCGAGGACGAGCGCCAGCGCCCGCGTATCGGTCGCTGCCTCGGCCGGCGCGAGGTCGCCCGTCAGGGCCGCCGAAGCCAGTGCCGCGCCGACGCCGAACAGTGCGGACAGTGCCGTCACTCCGATCGAACGGACGTGTTCGCGTCGGTCGCTGATCGATTCGGTCGACATGGGACGAACTCTGTGGCGGGTGGTGAAAAGGGGTTCGGGTTCGGACGCGGACGGTCCGGGCACGGCCGGAGGTCCAGGTCACACGCCTCTGCCGTCAGCGGCCGTATCGAGACGATTACAGCGGTAGCGAGGCGAAATCCACCCCTTCAGGGGGGATGAAGCCGACTTGCAGCAATCGGAATATATATCATCGTCGTTCGGGAACAATTAACGCATGGAAACGCCACTCATTGTCACGGACTTCCTGGAGCAGGCACGAACGCACTACGCCGACGAGGAGGCGGTCGTCGCGACGGACGGCCAGCGGTTCACCTACGACGAACTCGGCGAGCGAGCGGACCGGTTCTCGGCAGCCCTCCAGGAACGCGGCATCGAGAAAGGCGACCGCGTCGCCGTGCTCGATCCCAACACCCACTACCACCTCGAGGCGGCCTACGGGTCGATGCAACTCGGGGCGATCTTCACGCCGGTGAACTATCGACTGACGCCGAACGACTACGAGTACATCCTGTCGGACGCCGGCGTCGACGCGATCTACGCCGACTACGAGTACGTCGAGAAGATCGAGGCGATCCGCGACGACGTTCCGACCGAGACGTTCGTCACGAACGACGCCGACGCGGTTTCCGGCGAGTGGGAGGAGTTCGACGACGTCCTCGAGGAGGCCGGAACGGAGTTCGAGCGGCCGGAACTGGCCGAAGACGAGATCATCACGATCAACTACACCTCGGGCACGACCGGCGATCCGAAAGGCGTCTGTCGAACCCACCGGACCGAGACGCTTCACGCCTATCTGATGTCGATCTACCACGAGATCACGAGCGACGACACCTACCTGTGGACGCTGCCGATGTTCCACGTCAACGGCTGGGGCCACATCTACGCGGTGACCGGGATGGGCGCGACGCACGTCTGTACGCGCGGCGTCGACGCCGACACGGTCGTCTCCGCAATCCGCGAGGAGGACGTCTCGTTTCTCTGTGCAGCGCCGACGGTGCTCAATCAGTTGATCGACTACTACGAGAACGAGGACGAACCCGAGATGAGCGGGTCGAAGCAGGTTCGGGTGACGACTGCCGGCAGTGCGCCACCGGAAGCGACGATTCGGGCCGTCGAGGATCGGTTTGGCTGGTACCTGAAACACCTCTATGGCGCGACCGAGACCGGTCCGCTCGTTACGATCTCCGACGCCAAACGCCTCATCGACGACGAGAACCGCTTCGAGATCAAGAAACGCCAGGGAATAGGCGTCCTTGGGACCGACGTCCGTGTCGTCGACGAAGACGGCAACGACGTTCCACGGGACGATCAGACGCTGGGCGAAGTCGTCGTCCGCGGCAATCAGGTGATGGACCGGTACTGGAACAAGCCCGAAGAGACCGAAGCCGCGTTCAACGATCGACTCGAGGGCTACTACCACACCGGCGACCTCGCGACGGTCGAGGAGAACCGGCTGATCGCTCTTCGCGACCGGAAAAAAGATATCATCATCTCCGGTGGGGAAAACATCTCGAGTATCGAACTCGAGGACGTGCTGTTCGATCACGACGCGGTTGCGGACGCCGCGGTGATTCCAGCCCCGAGCGAGGAGTGGGGCGAGACGCCGAAAGCGTTCGTCGTGCCCTCGAACGGTGACCCCAGTGATCCACCGGTATCGGCGGTCGAACTGACCGAGTACACTCGGGATCGGCTCGCGAGCTACAAGGTCGTTCGTCGCGTCGAGTTCGTCGAGGACCTTCCCAAGACGGCGACCGGCAAGATCCAGAAGTACGAACTGCGCCAACAAGAGTGGGACGGAGAAGAACGGATGATCGGCCAGGGGTGACGAATCTGTCATGTCGTTCGTCCACTCGCTCACGAGTCCTGACTCACCGGTCAAATAGCGTGTTTTCGCAGTTTTAGTACCTCTATATCCAGTTTCCTCCCTATTAATGAGGGAACATATGACGGAAAGTCACCCAGTAAGGCTCAAGTTTTATACTGCTGGATGTTTTCGATTCGTAACATGGCAGAGACCGACGGGGAGGAAATCGAGGACTTGCCACCGAGCGCCAAACTCGTCTTCAAGGTACTCGAGTACGACGGTCCATTGACGCAGAAACAGATCGTTCAGGAGTCGATGCTCTCGGCTCGAACGGTCCGGTACGCGCTCGAGCGTCTCGAAGAGATCGGACGAGTCGACGAAGACATCTACTTTGCAGACGCCAGACAGAGTCTCTACCGGCTCGAAGAGCCGGTCGCTGCGGATGGAAGCGGCGTCGACGAATCTCCAAAGAAAGACGCCTGCTGTGTGGAGTAGCCACGGTTCGACGGCTGTTTGCGTTTTCGACGAGGACTTTTGATCGAGTGTCGAACAACGATAGGATTATTTTGACGCGGTAACGGTTTCCGGACATGGACATCGACAAGGATCGGTTGCCGCGATGGGGATGGTTACTGATCGGGCTGCTGGGGGCCTCGATAACGGCACAGTTGATCAACGCGCTCGTGTTCGCCCCAGCCGGCCTCGCGGAAGAGTACTGGGTCGTCACCGTCATCACGGCGATGGCACCGGTGTTGATCTACCTGGGTGTCTGGTACGAAGACGACCGACAGCACTACTGGGAGTATCCACGCGAACGGATCGTCGGTGATCTCGCGTTCGTTCTCCTGGGGGCCGCCGTCGGGTCGGCGCTGGCTATCGTGGCTCTCGTCGACTTCGGCATTCCACGGCTCCTCCGGGAGATCGTCGCGATGGGCGTCGGGTTCCTGTTCTCGTGGCTGCTGTTCGGGTGGCGAAATCAGGACCTGTACGACGTTGGTCCTGAGTAGCGACGGCGACCGATACTACCGACGACAGTTTCATCTCACAGTCAACTTTCGAACGTAGACGTTCAGCCGATTGCTTTCGACTCCAAAAAACGACGGAAACGAGAGCCGATCAGTCGTCGGCCGGCGCTGCGCCGCCGTCCTCGGCCTGTTCTTTCGTCCAGGCGAGCTTGCCACCGGCGGCGAGGATGTCGCGTTCGCGTTCGGAGGCGTCGAGGGTGGCGGTGTACTCGTCTTCACCGTTGACGCGGACGGTGAACTCTTCTTGCCCGCTCGTGACGGCGTCGTAGACGTCGTCGACGATCTCGACCTCGTCGCCCTGGTCGATGTTCTCGTAGGTGTCCTCGTCGATCGTCAGCGGGACGATACCGAAGTTGAAGAGGTTCGCACGGTGAATGCGTGCGAAACTCTGTGCGAGGACGCCCTCGATACCGAGGTACATCGGACAGAGCGCGGCGTGTTCACGCGAAGAGCCCTGACCGTAGTTCTCGCCAGCAACGAGGAAGCCGCCGTCAGCCTCGAGCGCGCGGTCGGCGAAGGTTTCGTCGACCCGAGAGAGGGTGAACTCGGAGAGCTTGGGGACGTTCGACCGATACATCAGGATGTCCTGCGTTGCAGGGATGATGTGGTCGGTCGTGATGTTGTCCTCCATCTTCAGCAGCGCCTCGCCCTCGACCTCGCTACTGAGTTGGTCGCGGATCGGGACGTCGCCGATGTTCGGCCCCTTGATGAGGTCGTCGTCGACGGCCTCGTCGGGCTCGATGAGGTCCGTCTTCGACGCGTCGTACTCGTCAGGGAGTTCGACGCCGGGTGCCTCGAGGTCGTCGAGATCCTCGGCGAGGTTGCGCGGGTCGACGATCTCGCCTTCGATCGCCGCGGCGGCGGCGACCTCTGGCGAACAGAGATAGACGTTGTCGTCTTCGATACCCGAGCGCCCCTCGAAGTTGCGGTTGAAGGTCCGCAGCGAGACTGAATCGCTCGCTGGGACGTGGCCGATGCCGATACAGGCACCACACGTCGCCTCGGAGAAGTTGACGCCAGCGGCCATCATCTCAGCGACCCAGCCCTCGCGGGCGAGCATCTCGGAGGCCTGCTTGGAACCGGGCGCGACGATGGTCTCGGTCTCCATCGACACTTCGCGACCCTCGAGCATCTTGGCGACTGGGAGGATGTCCTCGTAGCCACCGTTCGTACAGGAGCCGACGATGACCTGCTCGACGGATTCGCCCTCGACTTCCTCGACGGGGACGACGTTGTCCGGCATCGACGGCTGGGCGATCAGCGGCTCGAGATCCGAGAGGTCGACGACGATCTCGTCGTCGTACTCGGCGTCGTCGTCAGGCTGGAGCTCGACGTGCTCGTCGCCGCGGCCGACGCGCTCTAAGTAGTCCTCGGTCTGGTGGTCCGTCGGGAAGATCGACGTCGTCGCGCCGAGTTCCGTCCCCATGTTGGTGATCGTCATCCGCTCGGGGGCAGTCAGCGTCTCGACGCCCGGGCCGGTGTACTCGAGAATCTTGCCGACGCCGCCTTTCACGGAGAGGCGACGGAGCAGTTCGAGGATGACGTCTTTCGCCGTTGCCCACTCGGGGAGTTCACCCTCGAGGCGGACGTTGACGATTTCGGGCATCTCGATGTAGTAGGGAGCGCCACCCATGGCGACGGTGACGTCGATCCCGCCGGCACCGATCGCGAGTTCGCCGAGGCCGCCGGGGGTTGGCGTGTGGGAGTCAGAGCCCAGCAGCGTCTTGCCGGGGGCCGCGAAGTTCTCGCGGTGAACGTTGTGACAGATACCGTTGCCGGGGCGAGAGAAGTAAGCGCCGTATTTGCCGGCCGCAGAACGCAGGAAACGGTGGTCGTCCGTGTTCTTAAAGTCGAACTGGTAGGTCTGGTGGTCGCAGTACTGTGCTGCAATCTCGGTCTGGACTTCGTCCAGCCCCATTGCTTCGAACTGGAGCCAGACCATCGTCCCGGTCGTGTCCTGGGTGAGAACCTGATCGATCTCGATCCCGATTTCCTCGCCGGTCTCGAGTTCGCCCTCGACGAGGTGGTCGTCGAGAATCTTTTCGGTGAGAGTCTGTCCCATAGCATACGAATCTCGGCTTCCCGCCCTGATAAATCCAGCGTGTTTCCATGACAGTTATTACGTCGATCTCAGACGGAGAAACGGTCTCTCTTCCGATCTAATCGCCCGATAGCAGCCTGATGGCTGTCGGCGTTGACCCATCATGCAAGCGGTATTAAAACGACGGGCGCGGCGCGGGCGCTCGTGATCGATCTCGAGCGAAACGAATTTCTCGACGCCGCCGCGAGAACACCATCATGTTCCGATCCGGTGCGTTCGTCGCCGAGCACGTCTCGCCGACGAGCGACGAGCAAGTCCAGCCAAACGGCGTCGACCTCACTCTTGACGTCGTCTTCGAACAGCTCGAGCCCGGTCGCATCGGCTGCGACGGCAAACAGATCGGCGACCGCGCCGCCCGGTCGATCGAGGAACGCGAGCAGAAGTCGCCCGACACCTACTACCTGCCCAGCGGAGCCTACGTCGCCCGATACAACGAGCGGATCGAGATTCCGGAGGGACATATCGGGTTCGTCTACCCGCGTTCGTCGCTGATGCGTAACTCCTGTATGCTCAACACGGCCGTCTGGGACGCCGGCTACGAAGGTCGCGGCGAGGGGCTGTTGCAGGTCCACCACGACGTCGAGATCGAACGCGACGCCCGGATCGCCCAGCTCGTGTTCGCCGAGGCCGACCACGAGGACGTCTACGATGGCAGTTACCAGGGCGAGAACCTCGAGTAACCGTTCGGTCTCCCTGCGCCGGCTTGTCTCGTTTCTCCGTCATAACACAACCAAAAAACACTTATCAATATTACTGATGGTTCGGCGTATGGAACCCCGACCGCTTGCCGCCCTCGCCTTCCTGGTCGTTCTCGCGCTCTTTGCGAGCGTCCCCTTTGCGGGATCGCTGACGCCAGCCTACGAATCTGAGGAGTTCGTCGGCGTCGCAGCCGACGGCATCGATTACACTGGTGAGATCGACGACGACGAACCGAGAGCACTCGAGGAGCTGTCCCCGACTGCACGCGAACTCGTCCACGAGGCAGAATCGAGGCCGGTCGAGGAACCGGCCGGAATGCAAGGCGAGTGGCACGTAAACAGGGTCGGCGTCTGTCGGGACGAAGTACTGTTCTGTGACGGCGTCGAGGAGTGGCCTGCCGACTTCGACTCCCAACACGCGAACGGTTTGGAACCGCTCCACTCCAAGGCGACCGCGTACTATCACCTCCTCGAAGACGGCGACGAGCAACTCGTCGTCCAGACGCGGTCCCAACAGGGCGGCTTCCTCGAACCGTACGCCGCCGGAATCTTATCCAAGACCATTTCGTTCGTCCCGTACGGAATCTTCCTGCTCGGGGCGACGATCGCGAGTCGTCGATCGCAGCCAACCGCAGTGGCAGGCGCCACCGGAATCGGTGCGATACTGGTGCTCTGGGGACTGGCGTTCCCCTATCTCCAGCAGTACCCCGGGATTCCGCCCGACACGCAGACGCTCGGGATCGTGACCGCGAGCTGGCTGTCGATCGCCGGTATCGGAACGATTCTCGTCGGTCGCTGGCTCCGTCGGCGCTCCCGGACGAAATCCGACGGGACCCTCGAGTGACACCCCCGCAGGCGCGTCGTTTCGGAACCCCAACCTTTTATTCTGCAGTGGCCGTTCTCGGCTCCTATGAGCCGCCCTCCACGACCCTCCCGCCGCCGATTCCTCGCCGCGGCCGGCGCCGGCAGCCTGGCTGCCCTGGCCGGCTGTACGACGGCCTACAGCACGCTGCCGAACCGACTCGCCTACGCTCGAACCCGACGGCGCAGTATCCCGACCGTTCCCGCTCCCGTTTACGCGACCGACGAGTTGCTACACGATCTCGTCGACGAGGCCGGTGAGTACGCCGCCGACGCGCTCGAGGTATGGGACGAGATCGACGATCACGATCGCTTTCTCAGGTACGGCCGACCGCGGCTGGAACACGCCGCCGAGTACGCCGAGGACCGGCCCTGGGAGGCGCCGACGACCGACGCCGTTCGGACGGCTCGAGGCCACCAGTGGCAGGCCGCTAGCGGCTACGCGTACACGATGGCGCGACTCGGCGAGTTCGACCGTGATCCGACCGCCGACGCCGAGCCGTTTCTCGAGCGGGCCAACGATCGGCACGCGGAGTTCGAGTACGTGACCACCGATCCTGCGACGTTTCTCGCGTACGGCCGATACGTCGAACACGATCTCTCCCAGGCGCGGGCGCTCCTGTCACGTCGGGTGGACGCCGATGTTGACGACCAGAACGACGACACCAGCCGCGTCGAACGCATCGGAAGCCTGTACGGAGGAGTCCAACAGAATCGGGCTCGAATCGACACCGCGGAGACCTACCACGACGTGCTCCGGGAACGCGACCCCGTCTCCGACGGCACTCGCTTCGACGAGACGATGGCCGACGCTCGAACCGTCTTCCACGACCGCATCGAGGACCTGCTCGAGGACCGCGAGGAGTGGTTCGATCGTATCGGCGGGTTCGAGGACGACGACGTCGGAGAGTCCGAAACCGGCCGTCGTGACGTTCACAGCGCGCTGTACTCCCGATCCGACTACGGCGACTCGCTGGTCGGGGACGCCGACCGACGCGTCGACCGTGGGTACGCCGTCTACGGCACCGTCGAACTCGCCAAAGGATGGCTCTTTCTGGCCGCCGCCCGCGCCGAACGCGAGCGGATCGTCAGTGAAGACGTCGACGTACTCGACAGCGGTGCGATCGACGCCGCCAAACGCGACGCGGTCGAGCGACTCGAGGCTGTCCTCGCCGACGATCCTGATCTACTCACGCTGTTTTTCGCCGAGGAAGCGCAGTCGTGGATCGAATCCGGCGACCGCGACATCGAACGTTCCGGACTCGACGACGAGGAGGAAGACTGGCGTTGGAGCCAGGCCAACGGCTACGCCCGCTACCTGCTCGCAAGAGGAGTCCTCGAGCGGATCGACGAGGCCGTCGCGGTGGCCACCGGGGACGCCCGCGAGTAGCCCCGTTTTTCCCGTTCCGGTCCGAACGACCGGCATGACCGGTGATCGGGACCAATGATGGCGACCACGCACGTCTTCGTCGCGCTCGCTGCGGTCACTCCCGTAGCGGTAGCCGTACCGGAGTTCAGCCTGCCGCTGGCCGTCGGTGCTATCATCGGTGGACTTGCACCCGACCTCGATATGGTCCTCGAGCACCGACGAACCCTCCACTTCCCCGTTCTCGGACTCGCAATTGCCGTGCCCGCGGTGGTGTTCGCCGTCGCCGTCCCCTCGAGTCTCACCGCCGCCGCCGGGGCCTTCACCGTCGCCGCCTGGCTCCACGCCGCCAGCGACGCCCTCGGTGGTAGCCCGGAGATGGACCCGTGGAGCGGTTCGACCGATCGTGCGGTGTACGACCACGTCCGCGGGCGCTGGATTCAGCCCCGGCGTTGGATTCGCTACGACGGGTCGCCCGAAGACGCCGCGCTCGCAGCCGTGCTGGCGATACCCGCGCTCGTGGTCTTCGACGGCTGGATAGCGGTACTCGTCTTCGGTGCCGTCGTCCTCTCGCTCGGCTACGCACTCGTTCGCCGGCGACTCGTCGGGTGGCTCCCCGAGTGGCTCGAGTAACGAAAGCGGAGACTGTTACCTGCCAGATCCGTGATCTTATCTCTTCGCCACGCCAACGGCCACTCGATGGACGGCGAAATCACCCCCGACGAGGTCAAGGCGCTTCTCGAGGCAGACGCCGACGTGCGTCTCGTGGACATTCGCGATCGGCGACGATTCGAGCACAGCCGAATTCCCGGCAGCGAGAACGTCCCGTTCCACGAACTCGCGAATCGCGTCGCGGAGTTCGAAGACGACAACCGCGTCGTCACCGTCTGTCCGCACGGCAAAGACAGCGTCCGGGCCGCACGACTCATCGCTTCCGCCACGGGCACCACGGACGTGCGCGTCCAGAGCATGGCCGGCGGCCTCGAGAAGTACGGACTGAAGTTCGGACTCGCCGCTGGAGACGAACACACGGCGACGGACGCAGGCGGTGACGCCAGCGCGGACGGCGACGCACCGTTCTAAACGAAAAGCAACGCGAGTTCCCCGCCCTTCCGAAATCAACAGGGGTTCGGCTCTCGCAAATCTTCGATTTGCGTCAACACCGTGGCCGCGACGGATACGTCCCAGCTGGTGACCGTCTCGACTGCCAAACTGTTGCACTGGTAGGTGTCTCGGCTATGCACACTGGGGACGTGGTTCGTACTATGAGTTCTGGATACACGCACAGTGTAGCGGACTTTGGCACGCGGTCGCTCCTAACCCACGGTATCATGGGCCTCTCGCTCTCGAGTGCGATCGCAGCGGGACTGTTCGTCGACGGCCAACTCGGACTGGTCTCGTTTGTCGCACTGTTGAACTTCACTGCTGGCGTGTGGATCGCCCAGTCGATCCACTCGGTCGGGAACGCACGATCTGGCGGTAGTTACGACGGCGTTCTGTCGGTGCTACGCGATACGACTGGCGAGAGACAGTTCAACGGTCTCGACACGGGCCGGCTAGCTCGTCTCCTGACGCTGATCGCGGCCGTGACCGCGGTCTCGCTCTTGACGGCCGGACAAGTGCTCTCAGGTGCGCTCGTTTCGATCGCTATCGTCGCAATCGGAAGCATCGCTCTCGTGACCGCGATGACCGGTTTCCTGATTGCGCTCGGGTCGTCCTACGACGCAGCAGAACGCCGTCGACTCGAGGCCGTTGACGGAGCCGAGACCACGGTTGAAGAGCCGGCAACGGAGCCATCGCCGATCGGCCTCGAAGCTGACTTCGACGAAACGTCGACGGTCGAAATCCCGATCCGGGACCCGTCTGTCGAGGAGCGATCCCGACGCTAGTGGCGGGCCAAGCCTGAACTAATGGGTCGAATCTGGCGGTGTCGCTCGGTTCGACCCGTCAGTCCACACTTGGGACAGTACTAGTACTCCGCCAAGCGTCGACTGCTGAGTGAAACCAGACGACCGCATTCGGTTTCACTCATCCGTTCAGGCTTGCCAAAGCACTAGTGGCGGGCCAAGCCTGAACTGATGGGTC
>JGI2924J29684_1078296_pt1 | contig 39674 bp, 30 predicted proteins | sample BenlonsequencITS_FD_29684 | JGI IMG/M metagenome (IMG submission 29684)
GGAGTCGGAAATAGTGAGCCTGGTACAGTGCGCAGGGGAAGACAATGAATAACTTGAGAGATAACGACGATCCGCTCAGCTCTGTTCGTCATGATCATGATCGAATACGACTAAAATATCTCGTTGATGTCAATCCAGATTCGGTGACTGGCCAGTTTAGCGATTCAGACGAGATTGAATATGTTGAGATTTCGTCTGTAAACGCAAGAGGAGAGATAACAGACACTCAAATGGTCGAATTTGGAGAAGCACCGAGTAGGGCACAGCGTTTAGTTCAACCCGGTGATGTTTTGATTTCGACAGTCAGGACATATTTGAAGGCGATTGCTCAGATTCAATCACCTCCCGAGAACATGGTTGTCTCCTCTGGTTTTGGGGTATTGCGCCCCAACGAGCGAATCAATCCGGATTATCTCTGGTATGTCCTGCAGTCGACTCCATTTATAGATTGGGTTGTCGCAAACTCAGAAGGCGTGTCGTATCCGGCGATTAGCACGGGCCGCCTGTCAGATATGGTGATTCCCGTACCATCAATCACCCAGCAGGAGAGAATCTGTGCTTATTTAGACCCATGGTTAGATTCGATAGAACAAAATGTAGGCCGATTGAATGGATATAAGAAGGATCTACTCAATCAGAAGGATCACCTACAACGGGAACTCATTCTGGGTGCGGAATCGCCTTGCGAGACATCCGTAGACTCAGGAGTAGATTGGATAGGCGAAGTCCCCAAACACTGGGACATAGTCCGCACTCGCTTCGTCGCCGAACTGGAATCCGGACACACTCCTGACCGCTCTAACGACGAGTACTGGGAGAACACCGACATTCCGTGGGTCACGACTTCCGACATCAAGCCTTTCCGCGAAGGACGTAAGCGTTATCTCTACGAAACCGAGTACCAGATCAGCGAATTCGGGATGGAAAATTCCGGGGCACATCTCCTTCCTGAGGGTACTGTCTTCCTTTCACGTACTGCGTCGGTTGGCTTCTCCGGTATCATGGGCGAGCCGATGGCGACCTCACAGGACTTTGCTAACTGGGTTTGTGGCGACGAGATCATTCCGGAGTACCTGCTCTACGTCTTCCGCTCGATGGATCAGGAGTTCGATCGGCTGATGCAGGGCTCTACTCACCAAACTATCTACATGCCCGACATCAAGTCGTTCAAAACTCCGCTCCCACCGCTCGAAGAACAGCGCGAAATCGTCAACCATATCGAGGCCGAAACTGAACGTCTTTGGGAACTCATCGATCGAGTAGAGGAAACTATCGATCTCCTCGAAGAGAAACGCCAAGCACTCATCACCGCTGCGGTCACGGGCCAGATTGATGTATCAGAAGTGAAAATGGCACCTAAGGCCAGTTTCACATGAGTAAACAATATGACGAAGAAGCCTTTGAAAACGAAATTGCTGCCGCTCTCCTGGAACGCGGCTACACGCGCATCCCCAGCGACGGCTTTGACGCCGAACGGGGCATCTTTCCCGACGAGGTTATCTCGTTCGTACAAAAGACCCAGCCCGAGGCCTGGGAACAACTGGAGACCGCCCACAAGGGCAGTGCTCGCGATCGCTTTCTTCAGGAACTGACCAGCGCGCTCGAACGCCAAGGCACGCTCGAACTCCTACGCCATGGGCTTCACACCACTGGAACGAAGATCGACCTCGCAACGTTCCAGCCCAATACGGGTATCAATCCCGAACTGCAGGCTCGGTACGAAGCGAATTGCCTCGGTATCACCCAACAACTCCACTACTCGGCAACGAACCCGAATCTAAGTCTTGACCTCACACTGAGCGTCAACGGCATCCCAGTCGCGACGGCCGAGCTTAAGAATACCTTTACTGATCAGGCTAACAGGGATGCCCGGGAGCAGTACCGCCAGGATCGCGACCCGAACGAACCCATTTTCCGGTTCAAACGCGGTGCATTGGTTCATTTCGCGATCGACCAGCACGAGATCCACTATACAACGGATCTCGATGGAGAGGACACCAAATTCCTCCCGTTCAACAAGGGCCACGAAATGGGCGGTGGAAACCCCCCACGAGAGAACGACCACCGCACTGCATACCTTTGGAAAGAGGTCTGGGCAAAGGATAGCTGGATGGAAATCATTCAGCGGTTCATTCACATTGACATAGAGGAGATCAAGAAAGACGGCATCACCGTCGACGAGGACGAGACGATAATCTTTCCTCGCTACCACCAGCTGGAGTGTGTCCGCCAGCTAGTTGACAACGCGAAAGAAGAGGGTCCTGGTGAGGACTACCTCATCCAGCACTCTACGGGGAGCGGGAAGAGCAAGTCCATCGCGTGGCTCGTCCACCGGCTCGTGTCGCTGCACAACGACCAAGACGACGCGGTGTTCGACGGCGTCGTTGTCGTCACTGATCGGACCGTTCTAGACAAGCAGCTCCGGGATACTATCTACGAACTCGATCATAAAACTGGCGTTGTTCACGCAATTAAAGGTGAGAATCGATCGAAATCGGAGGAGCTCGCAGAGGCCATCGAAGCTGGCAAGCCAGTTATCATTACGACGCTGCAGACGTTCCCGTACGTCATCGAACACACGCAATCACTGCCAGAGCGAGATTACGCCGTGGTCGTCGACGAGGCTCACAGTAGCCAGACCGGAGAGATGTCTGCCGAGATGAAGGGGATACTCTCGGGTGTTGACGAAGAGGATATCGAGGATTGGGAGGACAAAATGGCAGAAATTGCGAAGGCTCGGAACAAACAGCCCAACATTAGCTTTTTCGCGTTTACAGCAACGCCTAAGGCCAAGACCTTACAGGCGTTCGGTGAACCTGACGGAGATGGTGGCCACGAGCCGTTCCACCTCTACTCGATGCAGCAAGCGATTGATGAAGGCTTCATCATCGACGTCCTCCAAAACTATACGACGTACGAGACGTTCTACAACGTCGCTAAGGTCGTCGAAGAAGATCCGCAGGTCCCCGAACAGAAGGCAGTGAAGGCTATCTCGCGGTTTCTGAAGCTCCATCCACACAATATCTCGCAGAAGGTTCAGATCATCGTCGAACACTTCCGAAACCACACCCAGCAAAAGATCGGCGGGAAGGCGAAGGCGATGATCGTAACGTCCTCTCGTTCTCACGCTGTCCGGTATAAGAAGGCAATTGACGAGCATATTGAGGAGAACGGATACAATATCAGTGCGCTTGTCGCCTTCAGCGGAACGGTCGAAGAGGATGATGGAAGCTACACAGAAAAGGGGATGAACGACGGCCTCAAGGAGTCGGAACTGCCTAACGCCTTCGATACGCAGGAGTATCAGGTTCTAGTCGTCGCTGATAAGTACCAAACAGGTTTCGATCAACCGCTCCTCCACACAATGTATGTCGACAAGAAGCTCTCTGGGATCCAAGCTGTCCAGACGCTATCCCGGCTGAACCGCCAGCATCCCGGGAAAGAGGATACTTTCGTGCTGGACTTCGAGAACGAGCAAGACGAGATCAAGGAGGCGTTTGAACCCTTCTACGGGAAGACGACTGTGAAGGAGGATATGGATCCGCAGCATATCCAACAGTTGGCGTCCGATCTTGATGCATTTCGTATCTACGAACAGGAAGAAGTCGACCGCTTCGCGAAGGTTTTCTTTGACCCGTCTAACACGGGGACTGAGGGATCACACGGGAAGCTCAGTAGCATTGTTCAGCCAGCTCGCGACCGGTTCATCGCCAAAAATGAGGAAACCAAGGAGGACTTTCGCACGACGCTTCGATCATTCCTGCGATTATACAAGTTTCAGTCTCAAATCGTTAGTTATGCGGACACACGCCTAGAGAAGCTCTATACCTTCGGTCGTTTCCTGTATAAGGAACTGCCGAAGAATTCACACGAATCTTCCGTCGAGTTCGACGACGAACTAGCCCTTCAGTATTATCGACTTGAGAAATCCGAGGAGGGATCCATCGGGCTCAGTCCGACCCGTGGTGAGGTCGATGGTCCCACAGAGACCGGAACGGGAGGCTCAAAAGGAGATGATGAAGTAGAGCTCTCGACCATCGTCGAGAAAATCAACGAGAAGCTCGGGACCGACTTCACGGAAGCCGACCAACTGTTCCTCGAGCAACTCAAGGAAGACGCGCTCAACGACGATCACCTCCGACGCTCGGCGCGCGCGAATAGTCGTGAGAACTTTGCGCTAGAGTTCGACGATGCGCTAACTAGCATGTTCATCGAGCGGATGGACCAGAACCAGGAGTTATTTGCGGAGTTCATGGACAACAAAGAAGTCCAGAAGGTGATTACCAAACACCTTCGTCAACAAGTGTACCAAGAGAGCCAACCAAGATAATTCTCCGGACCTCAAACCGGTGTTCCGCTCAGTTGTCCAACGAGCCAAAGTGGCTGGCTTACAGGAGACAGAAGCACTAATGGGTGGTGGTCATCTCTCGCAAGTGCTGGCGGGCCTCAGAAACTGTTTGTTTTGAAACCCCACCGTCGTCTCGGAACTCACCTACATCGATATTGAAGACCCCGCTAAAGATCCGTTGATAGGCAATCATCGCGTTCAGCGTGGCGTCGAACTTCTCCTCTTGTTTGAGACTCCACGCGCCGGTCTCACTCTCGACGAACTGCTGAACGGTTTCACGGAGCAGTTCGTTTTCCTCACGCAGCTTGGTGATTTCTTCCTCGACCTCGGAAAGGCGATCGTCCAGGTCGTCATCGCCATCGACACTAGTCGGACCCCCACTATCGAGAACTTCCTGGAGGGCAACCTCGCCCTTCTCCATGAGCTCTGCACTTTTTGCAGAGAGGGCGCCGTTGGGGAGCATCTCAGACCCGTATACCCGGATATATCCGAGGCCCGTTGTGTCGAATCCACGCTGATTGAACCGATAGTTCACCTCGTTCTTGTTCAAATCGGCCTCGGAGGCGATCTTCCCCGTCGTTGCCGGTGGTCGATCGTCAGCACCAGGTTCGTATCCTGCTCGTTCGTTCACTGTCTGTATCGCCTGCAGGAACCGAATGTCCTTGCCCCCCAGGTGCGGGTTAATCGATCGCGACTCATTTTTGGTTCCAGGGTCGTGCGGGCTTTCGTCATCCATGTGAGGAGGTCTCTATTATGAAGGTTCAGCCATCCCTCCCATAAAAGTACAGATAGGGTGACACCGTCCAACGTTCGACAGCTGTCCAGATCAAATACACCTGGGACAGGTATTATCTGGCATCCGTACCCGCTTGTTCCACCTATGACACAGTCTCGTTCATCTCTCTGTAGACTTGAGACCCTAGTACGAGACTGGATATCCAACACCCATTGATGACTTGCATCCCTTCCCACCCTGTTCCACCACGCGCCGTCTACCTAAGGAGGGGGCGAGCCCGGTAGCGACCCTGAGAGCGGGGGCAAGGCCCCGACTACTACAGCAAAGCTGAACAAACCACAGTTTTCTCTGGGAATGGGTGCCCAAGAGTATCGGAAGAGGGTTCAATGCTGTCCGAAGTGAATGTGGAATAGAGCTCCCAGTAACACTTATTGAGATGAAGAGTTTGATCGGTAACAAGTTACAAAATTCGTTGCAGTAAGAGCGAGATTAGGAAGAGAACCTACTTAAGAGGTGCGAAACAGGGAATAATCCATTCTCCGTTCCAAAGATGGACTTCCATCGAGTGAGGAGGGTTTCGTAAGGGAAGCTAATAACTTGGATACAGAATCTGGAAATGAGAAGGAGTGCATCATCTCGACAGCATTGGCTCCGTAGGTTCTCCAACCAACGTAGGCCTCCGAACATGAGTCGACAGGGACAAGGACCTCACCGGCCTTGACAAGGCACAGTTTCTCCGCTACCGGTAGAATCAGAATAAACCCGTTTCTGAGTATCTCGGCAAGTGGGAACTCATTAACGATCTGCGTAGGGTGTGTGAGGGGTCGGCTGATCCATCCAGCAACGATGCTTACTGGGGTGCCCTTAAATTTCGGCTGAGTAACTATTGGTGAATGTTCACCTCAGGGATGACGTCATCCCAAACGAAGTCTAAATCACCTTCTATTTTATTCGTATCTGCGGAGGTGATGTTAACACTCTGTTCAACCCATTCAATTTCCTTAAAAATCTCCTTCGTTAGTTCCGATTTCGTTTCTACAATGGGGCGCGAGAAATCTCCCTGTTGAGAGGTTTCGATCCGAATGGGCTCCGTTTCCCAGATATCTCCTGTCTCTTCAATCTCATCAAGTGACTTCTGATCCCCGAATCGAATGTCAGTATCACTTCCGCTTGGTGGAGCCGCCTCGGAGTGCACGGAGAATAGATCAAACTGGGCGGATTCTCCACGGTTCAAATCAATTCTCGTTGGAGTCTCCGACTCATTCCAAGTTGGAACTAGATCAATGACGTATCTTTTCATAATACTCACATCATGAAACTCGCGCCCATCTGGGCCTAAGTCAGCCACTTTCTTGGACGTCTCCTGAAGCCCAACGAGGCGAATCCGCGGTTTACAATTAGAGGCAACTGACCGACCGATATTCGAAATCTCTACTCGGTATTGACCCCAGGCCATCGGCTCCTGTGGATGCGATTCTCCCTCCTTGAGAATCCCCGATTTAAATTTTAGTTCAGGACGGGAGTAGAATCGCCAGAGCCATTTAGCTCCGAGAGTTGCGACGAGACCACCGACAGCACCTGAGAGTAACGTTGTGACGATGCTCATTTCCAACAGTTCACAACAATCTCTTTTATAGCCATATAGTAGAAGGATTTCGATTGTGATGTCAGAAGATGATTTCTATGGTGTTTGAATGGAGGTGCCGACAGTCAATTCTCAATTTACAATGGATTCAATTATTCCGGTCAAGGGCCCGTCAAGCCACGTCAGATCTACGATAGCGTATGCGCAGAGAATGAGCATAAGCGTGAACAGTACGTAGTAGATCCACAAGTCGATCTTGAACTGCCGCTTCATGTCGTCGCTGCCGTCGCCCTGTTTGATGCCGTTGAATGTGTTCTCGTCAATTCGATTTTCGTACATCGAATAATATTGCTCACGACCGGCCTCAGTGGCTTGGAACTGTTGACTCAGGCTGTATGCCGTTCGAAGCCCCAAGGCAATATACACGATAACAGGGACTAGTGAAGCAGTCAGCGCAGTTTGAATCGCTGTGATGCCCGACAACTGCGAGATTATCCCCGCCCAGGTGATTGCAACGTATGCAACCATTCGGAACAGGTCTCGATTCAGGTTATTGGCCAACCCTCTTCGAATGTCGGAAAGCTCTCGATGCGTGTTGAATACGTACTCCGTGACATCCTGCTGGACTTTGACGAATTCCTCGATGCTGTCTCGGATGTAAAACTCGAAGTTCGACCTGACACCCTCTCCGATGTCATCTATCTCCGTTATCATCCCGGAAACAGTGGTTGAGTAGAGAGTAGCGATGTTCCTGAATACGTTGATTCGATCGGTCGTCCGCGAGCTATATATCCAGTTGAACAGTTCGATGAATTTCTCGACGGTATTCTGATCAGTATCGAGAAGTCCATCATCTACGGCACTTTCCTCGAGTATCAGTCCCCCTTCCTCGTGATTCAGAAGCAGATCCGATTCAATGACTCGACGACCGTTTATTCGAACTTGCCACCCGTCATCCATTACTCGACTAATGTTCGAGATGCCAAGTATCCCAGAAGCTAGTCGATAGGGCCGTAACAGAGTGCGAACTTGGTCTGCGAATTCAGACTGGGAAGAGGAGTCGAGTTTCGTGTAATCTGGAGGAAGGTACTGGTCGTCAAAGTGGTCGATGGCGCATTCCCGCCGAATCCGCTGATGCTGGTCGCTGATGTATGAGTCCCGCTGGAAGAATGACTTTAGGTCGGATTCGCCAAGACGCTCTGGGGGGAAATATCCTACCTCGGGGCCTGAAACCGCCTGGTTCAAATTCCTGATGACGAACAACCGCTTGCCCTCATCACAGTAGAAAACATCCTTCAGTTCTGCGAACGAGGAATCCTGAATGTCATTGATTAGGCCGGACTTCTCAAAGTAGTAGCTCGAACAGCAACTGTGGTCAAGCTGGCTCTGAACGTACTCATCGATGTGAGACCCGTCAACCATGTATTGAAATTGGCAGTCAACAGAACCCGTCTCCACTAACGAACGTATACAGCCTTCGAGATCAGCTCTAGAAGACACCGTGTCGCTGCGAAGCGATTGAATAGCCGCCTGTGAATCAGCCTGGCTAAATAATCGATCAGCGTCCGCATCATTATCAATACTATTAGTAATCGTTACGTCGCCCGAGGTCTCCCAGAGAGTCCGATACTCGAATGAACCAGCCTGATGGTCAAGTTCAAAAACTAGGTTGCGACCATCGATAAACTCGCGGATATTCTCAACAATATCGAAGACTGAGCCGACTTCGCCGGCAGAGACGTCATCTTCGATTTTCAGACGCCGGCCGACGATCTCTGTAGCCCAGTCATCCTGAAATCGGTCGATAGACGATTCCAAGTTAGACAACATTAGCTGTCTAGTACTTCCGAGTCGAGTTCAGTTCCACGTATTGTCACAGTTACCCCATCGTCGCTTTCTTCCTTTTCAACCATGTCCTCCGCAGTCGACGGAAAGCGGACGCGTATCTGTTTGTCCACTTCATACTTCACTGTACTTGGAAGGTTTTCCGTGTCAATGGCGAGAGCGTCTGGATTATCCGCTCCAAGGCGATCGGCTAACTCCTCGCGTGAAACCTCTCGCCCAACGATGTCGCTGGCTACCTCGGTCACCTCATCAATCCCAACAATGCCCGATTCTGTTCGGTCTTTCAGGTCTCTAAAGCGTGAAGTATCAGCGCCGTCAGCACTCTGGCCGGTATGCTCCTTCTTTAATTCACTCACCACCTCGAACACATTCTTTGCCTGCTCCAGAGAGCCTTCCTCTATATCACATTGAAGGAACTCATGAAAATAGTCAGAGACAGAGCCTGATTGGTAGAATTTAACATCTCCTGGCAGTCGATAACCTTCAGACTGCACAATCGGATAGATGAGGCCCTTCTGCAGTTCTTTCGGTTCAGGAAAAATGTCTTCTAAGTCAAGTTCCTCGATACCTCGATCGTCCGCCAGTTTCAGCCTTTGTTCCTCAACTAAATCAAGTTTGAGAACGGAAACAATCTGACGTTCGCCATCGCCGATAAGAATATCTCCAGAAATTGTGGCATTGATAATAAAAAGGACGCCATCCTTTGCCCGAGGATGGATCTGTGAATTCAATTCTTCGGCTAGTGCCTTCGATGCTGTTTCAAATTCATCGGGAGAGTCATCAAAGTCGGTCATTCTCACCGTTTCTAGCCATTCTTCAGAATCCGTATCTGAAGTGACGAAGTCGCCACGTGTGACGTCACCTATGTCGGTTTTCTCCACAACCTGCTGGATGTACCGCTCAAAGAGTTCCAAATCCTCGTCGATGTCTCCACCCACCGATTCTTTCCATTGATTTGCATTGTCGAGATCAGGAGAAACAGGTGAGTAGGTCATCGAGTGGATCTCCGAATTCATGTTGGAAAGTACAATTAACTTGATTGGTAATAGTTTTTCCCTTGAGCCCTATTTGAGTAGTTTGTGTGTGAAACCCAGCTATTTGCCGCTATAGCCTAATTTACAAACGTCATTGTTATGATTATCAGTGTCACTCCGGAGTACCATTGATACGGTTGCCTCAACTATTTCACATTTGAACGGCTAAACTATCTCCATCAGCTGTCGAGTGCGGTGACTCCAACTCTTACCCCTTCTGTATTTCAGTAACCGAGCTGACTTCGAACGTTACCGCTCTGGTCGACAGCGTCTCGGCGATTTCTTTGCGCTGCTCGGTGGTTAAATCCTCGCGATTGAGGACCTTCCTGGCGGCCCCAACCTGCGAGACGAGATCCTCACAGGCGTAAGCGACCGCGTCGCTCCGATTGCAGCCGTAGAATTCGGCTGCTTTCTCGATTGATCGGAACCGCCACTTGTTGCCATCGTCAGTACGAATTCGAACGCTCGAAGGGATCGTAGTTTGTCCCATACTCGTGAACACGAGCCGCAAATCCTAGATTTTTACGGTCACTGGAACGGGATTCGTTTAAGTAGTCTACAGCCCACGACCGCGATCAGTGCGGATCGCGCTCTCGATCGTAGTTAGATTGGCGCGATATGAACACCGTTGGCTCGTGCTCGTGTTCATATTCGGGAAACGGATTCTCTCGACGTGCGACCCCAGGGAGTTATTATTGACGGTGGAGGAGTACAGGGTATTCTCTTTGTGTATTTTATCAATCCATAGTTTCCTACTTTTCAGACGTGTATATCACCGGCACTGCCCATAGCCTTATTATAGTCTACAAACTTCTAGTAGGCTACTGTAGCTATAGCCGCATGGTAAAAAGTAGAGAATAAGGTTCAAGGCACATGGCCGATAAAGACTGACCAAGAGGTTGACTATGTCACCAGAGATCGTGTTTGGAGAGGACAGAAAAGAGTATTTAGCAGATCTCTTCAATAAGATCATAACTGATGAAGGGTATCTCCGCGATCGAAACTCTGGTGAGATAGTCAAAGACGACAATACTGGAAAAAAGCTAACGATTGAAGATCTTGGTATTGTCTATCATGGCTCCGAACATTATGTAAAGGACGATGTCGGAGATATTCTACACTATACTACCGAAGTTGAAGAATAACCGTGGTACGGGAATTTTTCAGGAAGCTTTATCCAGATACTGACCTCCCTTCAGATTTGAGTCCCTTTTCCCCGTCTGGTTCTGACACAGAATCAGATACAGCAACGGCCAACCATGGGACTGATGAACCTGTTCTTGACGATGAATACATAATAAAAATCGGAAACGTATCGGGTAGCCAACCGTTTGATATTGATAGAACAGAGAAGATAGTAACGGTTGATCCAACCCGAGGAGATTGGGGTGATAGCAAGGAAGAACTAAAGGAATACTGGCGAGAAGAAAAAGGGCGTGCATTCACCGAGTCGGCGTTTGGGCTCTATCTCTCCATTCGGGCAAGCAAAGGCGACGTTAACGACGTGATGGACTTTTTTGACCCAGTTCTAACTTCCGCACAAAGCAGTATGCTCGAGGAAGCATATCACCTCAGCAAGTATTTTGATAACTTCAACGTGGATCCCAATGAGGAGTACGAACGTCGAGGGAAGCTAGGCGATAAATACGATACTCCCGCGCAGAATGTGCCAAGTCTTTGTTCAGCTGGTTACTTTGAAGAGCACGGCTTATTCCGTGACATCTACGACCAGCTTTCAGATAGCGATACTCAAGACAAAGATTTCCAAGACTTGTTTAATGACCTCATCCGAAATCGCCCCTTTGTCATCTTCGTATCAGGAGGGGCCGATCTCAGTGTCGGTGAACTCCGTTATCTAGTCTTACAAAAAAGCAACCACCTAGACACTCTGCCTGTTGATATTGAGTATATCCACGTACGAGGGATGGGCCATGGTCCTGAGGAAAAAGTTAGTGAACTAAAACAAGTCCTTGATGAAGGTGGGGCAAGGCAGATGATGGACATCAATCGTAAAGAGAACGGCCCCAATGAGTTGGTATTGGCTATTGATAGCAGTTCAATATAGAATCCAACGCTCCCGGGGATAAATGCCAAGCAACTATCGCTAATAGAGATGCCCAAACTACAATCGTAGACACGCAAATTATCGCCCGTTGATATGGTGAAAATTCTATGTCTTCACTGTTCATCACCCCCACATGAAGGTTAATTGAGGTCAATATCAATATTGGAATCGTAATGAAAATACCGAGCAGGTACGCGATATATTCTGTTAGTACACTACCCCCACGAGTCAACAGAATTAAACTTAACAGAAATGCTGGATATATCGGCATAACACTGATCGACATGAAAAGCCACGCTAATATCTCCGGACTACCGGACTGCATTTCCTCAACGTCTGTCTCATAGATCCGCCAGAGTAGCGTAGCAAACCCTGCAAAAATCACTATGAAGAGTTGAATAAGTTGTATCGCTGACCCGTTTCCGACTCCAGATTCCATCGTTGTCAAGTCAGTTCTCAGAGAATCATTAATAATGTATCTTCCCAGGATTGGTGCATAGTCTGTATAGGCTGACATGACATGGAACACCAGCAGAGACGTTGAAACAGAGTAAGTAAAGCCATTACCTGCTTACAGGACTATAGTCGGATCGGTGTCTAAACGTTTCGACTGCTTCAACTGGAGATCTGCAGTGCGGAGAGGGGCGGGGGCAGTGTAATTTTTTGGCTCTGTCCCCTTGGGGACACGCCCCAAGGGGTTTTCGCGCGCAGCGCGAAACGACCCGCAGGGGTTGCGGTTCGATCACGTCGGTCGAACCCATGCCCACGGCTCGAACGCAACCAAAATTGGAACAGACACTAACAGACGAAGGTCTATTTGCTTAAAATAAGTGCCAAAAAAGCGTTGCCACTACGAGGGCCGTTTCAGCGGTCGGCGACGGCGCCGATATAGCCAGTCTCAGTCCCGCCGTCCGGCGTTTGCCACTTAATGATCGCGCCACGGATCACCGCCGGATCGTTCCCCGAGTGGCGCCACTTCTCGATCGCCTGGCGAGCTGCCGCCTGAACCGACTCGTAGGAACTCGTCTTCAGCCAGGATAGAATGCCGTCAATCCGAAGCGTCTCCGGATCACCGGTCTTGTCGTCGTATCGCATCTCGGCGCCGTACTCCGCGACCCACTGCTGAAACGGCGAGACATCAGCCACGTGCTCCGCGAGGTGCATCACCTGCTGGAGTCGGTCAGCCGTGCTCTCGATGGCGTACTCGGCGCTCTCGACGAGCGCACGAATTTCCTCCTGGAACTTCCGCGCCCGGTAAGAGACGTGGCCCGAATCGAGTTCGACGAGCTCGCCGAGTTCTTGTATCGCCCGGTAGATCGTCGCGGGGTGCTTCCCCAGTGTGTCGGCCAGGTCGCCGACCCGCTGGCCGCCGTCCGTCGCGATCGTGCCGGCGACCTCCTCGGCCGTATCGCCCATCTCGCGCAGCGTAGTCACCAGCAGGTGGTCACTTTTCGCTTCGAGGCCAGGCGTCGGGTCCTGGTAGATCTCGACAGGTTTCTCTCGCGTCTCCGCGGCAAAGTGGTCGTCTGCGACGTACACGCCGCTGCCGTCCGGATTTAGCGGGATGTCCTCCCACGCCAGGAAGTTCATCAGCGTTTCTTCGATCTCCTCGACGACCTTCTGGCGCTCGGCCCACGCCCATGACTCGCCGTCGTTGAACGACTGGTTCACGAGGACCTCCACCTTCGGGTGGTAGGACGGGTGATCCTTGCTCACTGCGTCCGGATCGGCGAGTAGGTAGATCTCGAACTTACGACCGTAGCTGTGGCCGGGAAACAGTTCGCTCACGGCTGACGGCGGGAGAGTAAGCCGGTTCTGGTGGTTCACGACCTCCTCGTTGTCGATATCGAGCGTCATCTTCACGCCCTCGGTATCGGCCAAGTGGTGCGTGATCTTCTGGAGGACACCCGATTGTGCCATCCGCTCGGCCCATTCTCGTCGAGCACGCACGTATCGCTCGTGTGCCCACTCGCGGCTGTACTCTGGATGTGGCGGCTCACGGAAGTACTCGCGATACACCGGCTCGCCGGCCTCCGCAAAGATCGCCTGGAAGAATTCGGGCAGCAGTTCGAGCGCCCGCTCGGGCGTCACGTTCGAGGGCTTATACTCGACGTCGACGCCTTCGGTCTCGCCGAATTGGTTCTCCCACGGGAGATTCACCGGTTCACCGGTCTCCCAATGGCGCATATCGGTGAACCGCGGAGAGATGTTGTATGTGGACTTCGATTCACCCGGCCCACGGCCGATAATGTCCCACTCGTAGAGACGAGGAGCATCTATCGGATCGCTCTCCGCCGGTGCAAACCCCGATTTCGAATACTTCACTTTGATGAACCAGGGTTCGCCGTCGATTTCGGTCGTGAATTCGAGGTATCCCTCGTACGGTGGTCCGAGCATCACCTTCGAGAGCGCCTGATATGGACCGCGGCCCCACTCGTCCCACTTCCACCGGCCGTGGCTCTCGTGAGGGGCGTCCGCGACCTGCGACATCGGTCACTCCTCCGCGGACCGCTGGGTCTCGATCAACCCGGACAGCACAGCCGTCGGGTTCCACCACGTCGCCGACCCGCACCGGTGGCAGACGTGTTTGAACGACGTGAGCGCAGCCGCCTCGAGCGTCACTGGATCGACGTTAACCGACTGGCCGACGTCTTCCGGGCGTACCTGCTTGACGTGGACGCGCTGGCAGCCGGTGCAGATCGCGTCGACGGGAAAGCCCTGGAGGCCCGACTTCGGACTCGCGAGCTCGGAACTCAGGTCCCGGTCAGGCTCGACGCTCACGACAGATCACCCTCCCGAAGCGGAATACAGGACAGATTAGGGAGACGTCGGGGCCTGTACTGACGGTCACGGGGATACAACGGCTGGCAGGAGACACAGAGCGTGAATCCGTAGTCCTCGTCCGGCGGAATGTTCACCGCAACAAGTTGCGAATCGACGAACGCGGAACACTCGTAACAGCGCGTCACAGGACCTCACCTCCTTGCCCGACGAGGTCATCGAAGACAGCCGTCCACGGAACCTGTCGGTACTCCTCGGCGTCCTTTCCACCGTTACCTGTTCCCCACCAGGTCGAAAACAGACAGTCGACCGTCTCCGCGTCCAGCAGCGACATCCGCACGATTCCGGATCGGTCTGTCACTGCCAGAACGTACTCGCCGCCGGCCTCGAGCAGCTGCTCGTGACTCTCACGCTTGATCCACCAGCGTCCATATCGCCCCTGATACCGCCGTCGACAGGACTTGACCTCGACTGGCGTCCCGGCCTCGACGATCGGAACGGGAGCGAGTTCCGTTTCGAGGGGCGCGACGAACCGCGCGTCGAACCAGTCGGGTTCGCTGTCGTCGCCGGCGACGTGCTCGAGCGGCCAGCGTTCGCACGCGGCAGTCTCAACGGTCCGTCCCCAGTCCGCGTTGTCCGCGACGCTCACAAGACGTCACCTCGGACGCGGTTGATCTCGCGAGAGCACTCGGGACACAAGGGACGCGATGCAGAGACGGGCTCCCCACACCGAGGACAGTCTCGCTCGACGAGACGGCTCATGCCGAATCACCTTGGGAACCCTCACTCTTCTCACGGTCTGGGGTGGATTCGTCGACTGCGGGGTGTGGAATCGACGTCTGCGTCTCGACGTTGTATAGCGACGACGCGGGGACGAATCCCGTCATTGCCCAGCCTCCGTCTCGCCAGCGACAGTCGGACCCACTCTATACGAACCTGTACGCTCTAGACGACGAGAACACGTCCGCGCGTGGCCCGCCTCCGATTGCCCGTCGAGGAGCCGCGTGCAACGGGCGTTACACTCCGGGCAGCGAAATTCCCGGTCCTTCTCGGGTGCCGGATTGCTGGAAGCGCGCTTTTGAAGTGTTTCGAGCTCGATTGCGGCAAATTTCGAGCTCATTCTGACCACCAATTTACGGCTATAGAAATCGCAAGACGGCGGCGACCCGCGAGTAGTAGCCACCTGGGCTCCACTTTCGAACTCCCGATTTCCGAATCAGGAAAACGGGTTATTATGCGGGTGATGTGCCCGAAAAACGCCTTTCCCGGGGCGGTCACAAATCGAGTAGTTTCTGCATGGGCCCTGTCGGATTCGAACCAACGACCACTCGGTATCCCACGATTCCGGAGACACCGGCTTCGTTATGAGCCGAGCGCTCTTACCAGACTGAGCTAAGGGCCCTCGTCTCAGGGAAATTTCGCCACGGTAGTAACAGTTTCTGTCCGGCGCGACTCCCGTCACTCCTCGTCGCCGTCCCGCATCGTTCCCTCGACTGTTATCCGATGCGCGGTGGCCACGCCAGCGAGGTGTGGCGTTTCGGGGACGATCAACTCTTCGCAGGCCGTTTCGCAGGCGCTCTGACTCCCCGGGAGACAGAACACCGGCGTGTCCGCGGCGAGCCCGGCGGTCGCTCTAGAGGCCATCACTCGCGTCCCGACTTCTTCCCACGAGAGCATGCGGAACAGCTCGCCGAACCCGGGCAGTTCGCGTTCGAACAGCGACGAAACCGCTTCTGGCGTGACGTCGTCCGCACTCACACCCGTTCCGCCGGTCGTCACGACCACGTCGATTTCGTGGCGGGTGGCCAGGCCCCGTACTGCAGAGCGAATCGCCGCGAAATCGTCCCGGACCAGCACCCGCTCGCGGACCTCGTGTCCCTTGCCTTCGAAACACGTTGCGACCGTATCGCCGCCGGGATCGTCGATTTCGGCGTCCGGATCCGACCGCTGCGCCGCTCGTGAACTGGACACCGTCACGACCGCGACGGACAGTGGGTCGACGACGTCGTGACCGTGGTGATCCGTCGTTCGTCGCTCTGAAGGCGTCATACCGACCCTTCGTCGCCCGATTGCGAAATAGGCTGGGAAGCGACCAGGGGGCTGCTCCGAGAGTAACGTCCGTTGGAGTGCGTTCCCCCTGTCTCGATCACTCGACGGTGACCGTTTCGTCCGTGACGATCGCGCCGTCCATCAACCCGACGGTAACCTGCGTGCCGGACTCTAGCACTTGGTCCGTGCTGAACGATCTAACCTCTTCGGCCGGTAGCTGGTCCGGCAGGATGTGGCGATCTCCCGTGAGACCGATGCGATTTCTCCACTCGATTTCGGTGCCCGTATCCAGCATCACAGAGACGGACCCGCCGGAGAACGTCCCGTCGAGGATGAAGTCTGCTGGGATGGTGATCCGGACGTCGATCTGCGTATCGCCACCGCTCGGCGGCGTTTCGAAACCGACATCGATCGCCGGTGCATCCCGAACGTCGATCGGCTTGAAGTCGCTCTCACCCTCGAGGTGATTGTGGTGGAATTCGTAGATGTCGCGAATCATCCACCTCCCGACGGTGTGACCGACTGTTCCGTAGACGTGAAACTGAGCGTTCGCCCCCGCATCCTCGTAGACAGATTCGCAGTACGGCATCCGATCGTCCTGCATATCTTCGCCGTAGACGTCGAGTGCGATCTCTCGAAGCTCCGCGTTCCACGCGTCGTCGTACGGAATCGTGTCGTTGGTATCTTCCTCACCGAGATAGACGAACTGTGGCACCGATGTCCACGCGGCCTCGTCGAACTCGTCGCCGGTCAGGTCGGTGACGTCTTCGACGCCAATCGGGTACGGAAGCGACCTGTCTTTGGCCGCTGAACGGGGGAGTATCAGGGTTCCGTTGACGCCACCTGCGGTGACGGCCCGTACTCGGTCCGGGTGGAGTGCCGTGAATCGGTTGACGAAATTTCCGGACGCCGAATACCCGTTAAGGTGGACGTCAGTTGCGGCCGTGTACCCGAGCGACCCCTTCAACGACGCACGGAAGTGATCGATCATCGAGAGCAACTGCAAATCGACGCGTTTCAGCGGCCCGTCGTCGATCGACATCGTCTCCGCGTCCAGCGCGTGTACGTAGTGGCGCCAACTCTCCGGGTCGTCCCGTGGCCGCGGGAAAACGGGGACCAGATACGGGACGCCGAGCTGTTCCGGGATCTTTCGCTGCCAGGCTTCCGACTTGAGCAGCTCTCTGGCACGCAAACGGTGTTTCTCGAAATCGTCAGTGGATGTTCCGGTGTTGTTCGGTTCTACGTATACCGGCCCGTTCGAGCCGATGTCCGCCGGAACGTACGCGAAGTACGGGTACTCGAATCCGTGGTCGGGCGACGCGTCCACGAGCGTCACCGTTTCCGTCGAGAGTTCGACGAGGCCGGGCTGTACGGAGGCCGACGCGGACGCGAGTGTCCCCTCCCCATCGGCGACGACCTTGGCCGTCACCGTCTGCGACTCGTCGAGCGCCTCCGTGTACGAAATAGTGTAATCTGTCAATTCGTCACCGGCATCGAGCACGACGGGTTGCGCGACTGCTCTACCGTTTTCACCGACGACCTCGAGTTGTGCGTCGACCTCCGTCTCGATCGAATCGATCCGGATCTCCGTAGCTGTCAACTGTTCTGAGAGTGCAATCGTCGCCTTGCCCGAACCGCCATCGTCCTCGTCATCGGGCGTCTCATCGGCCATCTCTGTACAGCCCGCTGCGCTTATTGCCGCACCACTCGCAACTGCGGCCAGCAGTGATCGTCTGGACTTCGAATAATTAGTCATTAGAGGTGCATGAAATTCGGCCGTACTTAGTGCTTATTACTATGATGTATTCGAAACTCCGTCGCGACTCCGACAGCTCGCGCAGATTTCCTTGGGCACTGTTCAAAGAACTGTTCTGAAGCCAAGACTCGAATAGATGCGAGACGTTTCGAGCGTGCGTCCTCACACTGCTCACGGTTTCACCGTTCGCAACGCGGTTCTCACCTCGTTCCGAACCGCGCTCCGTTCGGCCGTTCCGGGGCTGCGACTCGCGTGTCCGAGTCCTGTTTGTACCGTCCGCTTCTCACTCGAGTTCGCTCGGAGCTACCGCTCCTCACGAGAAAACTGTGAGAAGTGGACGCCGAAGCCAGGACTCGAACCTGGGACAACCTCGTTAACAGCGAGGTGCTCTACCATCTGAGCTACTTCGGCTCGATTTCGAGTAGACGAGAGTGTTTCATAGGGCTTTCGCTTTGCCGGCCTGCGAATCAGTTGCACGCAGGGCGTCCGAGCGGGCCGTGACGCTTCGATACGCTTTCCCGACGGGCCCGCGAAGCGTCAGTCGATGAGTACCGACGGTGACGACCGGCTCGCGGACGTGCTGTCGACGGTTCTTGATCGCGTCGAACCCGACGCGAACGAACGAGCCGCGCTGGACGCCGTCGCCGATTCCCTGCTCGATCGGGCCGAAACGGCGGTGACCGAGCGTCATCCGGACGCGGACGTCATGCTGGTCGGCTCGACGGCACGGGACACCTGGATCAGTGGGGATCGGGACATCGACGTCTTCGTGCGCTTTCCGGCAGGTACCGACCGCGAGACGCTCGAACGGGATGGCCTCGCGGTCGGGCACGAGACGCTGCCCGACGGGCACGAGGAGTACGCCGAGCATCCATACGTGACCGGCGAGCGCGATGGCTTCGCGGTCGACGTCGTGCCATGCTACCGTCTCGATGCCGCGACCGACATCCGGTCGGCCGTCGATCGAACGCCGTTCCACACGACGTACTTGCAGGAACGACTCGATCCCGCCCTCACTGCAGAGGTGCGCCTCGCGAAGGCGTTCCTGAAAGCGATCGGTGTTTACGGGAGCGACCTCCGAACACGCGGCTTCAGCGGCTACCTCACGGAATTACTCGTCCTCGAGTACGGCGGTTTTCGCCCACTCCTCGAGGCGGCGGCCGACTGGCACCCGCCAGTCCACCTCGACCCCGAAGCGCACGGCGAGACGGCACCGTCACCGTCTCGTGACCCGGAGGTCGACGACGTCGACCTCCCCTTCGACGATCCACTGATCGTCATCGACCCGACCGACCCCGGCCGCAACGTCGCCGCGGTCTGCTCGGCCGAGAACGTCGCTCGCTTTCAGCACCACGCCCGAGCGCTCCTCGCCGATCCCGAACTCGACCACTTCGAATCCGCCGATCCGGAGCCGCTCACACCCGCCGAACTCGAGACCGTGCTGGCCGACCGCGCCACCACGCCGGTCGCGATCCGGTTCGACGCACCCGATCTCGTCGACGATCAACTCTACCCACAGCTCGAACGGTCACGGGACGGGCTCGTCGACGCACTGAACCGGCAGGGCTTCGACGTCTGCCGGAGCGCCGCCTGGGCCGACGAGACGGCCGTCCTCTGGGTCGAACTCGCCGTCGCCGAGCGCCCGGCGATCGAGCCTCACGAGGGGCCGCCGGTCCACGTCCGCGAGCACGCCGAGGGGTTCTTCGACGCCTACGCCGACGACCCGGACGTCTATGGCCCGTACCTCGACGGCGATCGCTACGTCGTCGAACGCGAACGCGAGTATCGGACTGCCCCAGCGTTCCTCGATAGTGACGCCCTCTTCGGCGTTCGTCTCGGCGCCCACGTCGAGACCGCACTCGAGGAAGGCTACGACGTGCTGCAGGGCGACGACGTCACTGAACTCTGTCCAGAGTTCGGGCTCGAGCTGGCGAGGTACGTTCGACCGTCGGTTTGACCCGTCGGCACGACTCACGTCGGGTTCTGTCGACGGGTTCGTCGTTCCTGTCCCGACAGACTCCCTATCGGTCCAGTCCGTGAGCGGACGCCACGTCGTCGAGGAGTGCGTCGACCGACTCGTCGATCCCGTCGTCGGGTTCGATCGGCTCGCGACCGTCGAATGTCTCGTGCACGAGTGCGACGCTGTCGGCGAGTACGTCGAGACTGTAGCCGCCTTCGAGGACGACAGCCAGTCCGGCGTCGACGCTTTCGGCGATCGACCGGGCGCGATCGGCCATCAGCGCGTAGGCTTCCGTGGTGAGTCGGACCCGCGAGATCGGATCGTGTCGGTGGGCGTCGAACCCGGCGCTTAGCAGGAGGAGATCGGGGTCGAAGTCACGAAGTGCCGGCCCGAGTAGCTCGTCGAAGACAGCCAGGTACGCGGCGTCGGTCGCCGAATCGGGCATCGGGACGTTCATCGTGGTTCCCTCGCCGGCCCCCTCGCCCGTCTCGTCGACCTCGCCGGTGCCGGGGTAGAGCCCATCTTCGTGGATCGACGCGAAGAAGACGTCTTCGCGGTCGTAAAACAGATCCTGCGTGCCGTTTCCGTGGTGGACGTCCCAGTCGACGATCGCGACCCGATCGGCGCCGCCGTCGTCGTCGATAGCGTGCTGGGCGGCAACGGCGACGTTGTTGAAGAAGCAAAATCCCATCGCGTCGTCGGCGACGGCGTGGTGGCCCGGCGGTCGCCCGATAGAAAATGGCGTCTTTCGCCCGACCTCCCCAGCGAGTGCCTCGTCGGCGGCCCAACAGGCGAGTCCGGCGCTCTGCAGGGCCGCGTCCCAGGTCGCCTCGACGGCGCTGGTGTCCGGATCCCACTCGCCACCGCCATCGTCGCAGAACGAGCGAAACTCCTCGACGTACGCCGGGTCGTGAACCGCCTCGATGGTCTCGACGGGCGCGGGGTCACTCTCGACGTAGGAGACACCGTGGACGCTCGCGAGTCGGTCGCGAATCGCGTCGAGACGGGTCGGTGCCTCGGGGTGGCGCGGGCCGGGGTCGTGTCGCAGACAGGTCTCGCTGTACCCAAAGCGCATCAGGTGGTCACTCGAAGAGGGCGAAGTAGGTCTCGATGTCGTCGTCGATGATGGTGCGTCGGTCGGCGTGTCGAGCGAGAATCGCCGCCGCCCGGGCGACGTTGTCGGCGAAGTCCTCGAGGATGTCCGCGAGGGCGATCCGGGCGTCCATCGACACTCGATAGCGGTCGTCGATGTCGAGGCGTGCGATCCGGTCGACGGGGGCGATCGGGAGCGTCAACTCGTCGTCGTCGATCACCGTCTCGACGTCGAAATCCTCGGCCATGAGGGTCTTTCTACCGTCGGCTTCGGCCTGTTGTGCGGCCGTTTCGGCGAGGCTGGCCCCGTGGAGCTGGATCCGCCGTGCCAGTTCTTCGGCGGCGTCGGCGCTGACGCGCAGCTCGTCCGAATTTCGGCGGATAACCGTGTCCACCGGCGCGAACGGCAACTCGACGTTCATACGAAAACGGCCGCGTGTGACCCCCTTAACCCTTCCGTCACTGACCGGTCAGGTATCGGGGGAACCCGGTTGCTAGAAGAGTTCCTCGGCGTCGATGACGCCGTCGTCGACCGGCCCACGGGCGGTCACTTCTTCGCCGAGACCGACGTCGGTCCCGGAGTCGACGCGCATCGTCGTCTCGCCGTCGTCGAGGATGATTGGCTCGCCCGCTTGCACGACGACGCCAGTGAACTCGATCTCCTCGCCGTCCGCCGGGCCGCTCGATTCGGCCGGATCGGCGCTCGTCTCGCTGGTATCGTCCGAATCCGACGCTGACGACTTCGACCCACCGCCGTCGGCGAACGACGAGAGGCTCGAGGAATCGCTGCCCCCTTCCGAGTCACTACCTGCGTCGGTCTCGGCCGCGTTCAACACCGTGATGGTGGAGCGCCAGCCGGCGGAGGCTTCGAGGTCGTCCTGCCAGCCGTCCTGGATCTCGACGTCGGCCAGCGCGACCTCGTCGCCGGGGCCGATGTCGATGTCGGCCTTTTCGCCCCAGAGCGCGACCCGGAGGTCACCCGTCGCGTCCTGCACGCGGATGTTTCGAACCTGTCCCTCGGAGCCGTCGTCGCGGTCGAAGGTGCGAACCGGGTCGGCCGAGCGGACGACGCCTTTCAGGTCGACCGTCTGGTCGATCTCGACGTCCTCGATCGGTGTGCTGTCCGGGACGTACTGGACGTCTTCGTCGACGACCTCGACCGTTCCCTGATTGCCGACGTGGAGTTCGAGGTTTCCGTCGCGTTCTTTGACGTAGCCGTCGACCACCTCGACGACCTCGCTGTCGTCGATTTCGGTGGCGAGATCGGCCTGCTCGTCCCAGAGAGTGACGCGCACGCGTCCGGTCTCGTCGCCGAGGGTGAGGTTCGAGACCTTCCCCTCGGAGCCGTCGTCGCGGTCGAACGTGCGTATCGAACCCGTCTCCAGCACCTCGCCGACGAGGGTGACGTCCGAGAGCCCGATCGTGAGGGCCTCGACGGTGTGTGTATCCGAGACGTTCACCTCGATCTCCGTGTCGTCGTCCGGCTGGGCCTCGTCGACGTTGACCTCGACGCCGCTGTAGCCGTCCTTCGGTCGGCCCTTGATCCGGAGCACCTGTCCCGCTTCGAGTTCCTCGACGGCGGCTACGGCACGCTCGTCCCAGAAGGTGATCCGGACGGCCCCTGTCTCGTCGGCGACGTCGACGTTGACGACGCGGCCGTCGTCGTCCTCGCCCTCGCGTTCGAAGGTCTTCACCTCCCCGACGTTCGTCACCTTCGCGACGAATTTCACCTCTTCCATTCCCGGTTCGATGTCTGCGATCCCGCCGACCTCGCTCTCGCCCACCTCGTGGGCGACGAGCATGGCGGCCGTCTCCTCGTCCGCGAGCCCGCCCATTTGCTCGACTTTGGCCTCGACGGCCTCGCGAAACTTCTCGAGGGAGACGTCCGCCTCGAGATCCTCGTAGATCCCCTCGATGTCGCTCATGCTATGCCCGAACAGGATGCAACCGCGCATAAGTATTGTCAAACGCGCTGGCTGGTTCGCGACGAATCGGCACCCGGAGGCGGGTAACTGCGAAGAAAAGTGATCTGGCGGTGAGGCTGGGGGTGTCGTCAGCGGGGCGATAGTCGCGATTCGCGAACTGGTTACAGCTCGGTGTCGGCGGCGGTCGTCTCGTCGACCCTGTCGGTGTGAACGACGACTACTGATGTCGCCTCACCGTCCGTGATGTCGACCGTTGCCTTGTAGTCGATCTGACTGATCATCTGCGTACACGTGTCGGCGTCCGTCTTCTCGAGCCCGACCCTCACCGTCAGCGTGCCGTCTTCCAGCGTCGTGCCGGTGACGACGGCTTCGTGACACGGCGTCGCTGCTTCGAGCTGTCCTTCGATCACGACGCTCTCGCCGTCGGCCGTGACCGTCGCGGTGGCCTCAACGTTTCGGTCGTCTTCGGCAGCGTCGTCGAGTTCGGTCTGTGAGAGCGTCTCGATCGAATTCGTCGTCGACTCGTTGTCGTTCCCGTCTTCGGACTCGTTTCCGTCATCGGATTCGTTCCCGTCCTCCGAGCCGTTTTCCCCATCGTCGATCGATTCGTTGCCGTCGTCGGAGGAGTTCTCCTCTTCCTCCTCGTTTTCGTCATCATCCTCGTCGTCGTCGGTGAGACAACCGGCGACGAGTGGGATCGTTGCTGTGCTTCCGAGGCCTGCGAGCAGTTTGCGTCGGCGCATACCCCCACTTCGCCGCCAATTATAAAATCTGTTCTGGAGGGTGAAATAGGTATTTCACCGACTGTATTTTACCCTCTCGCGGGCGTGCCGTATCAACATTATTTGCGGTGCAATCACCGGACTGCACGTGTCCGTTTCGAAAGGGCTTTAACCGAACCCGCGATAGGAATATTCGAGTCCTGGTAGGGTAGTGGACTATCCTCTTGGCTTGCGGAGCCAGGGACCGGAGTTCAAATCTCCGTCAGGACGTTTCTCTTCAGCACAACACTGCGAGCGTAGCGAGCAGTCTGTGCTGAAGGAAACCCTAACACGGAGATTTGAGCAGACCAGTGGCAGTGCGCGCAGCGACCACCGGGAGCGAGCACAACCGTCTCGTCGAAACGACTATCGGCGCTCGACGCGCATCGCAACCTGTCTGGTCAGCGACCCGTCTCGACGTCGCTGGCTGTTCGACGATCGTTCGATCCAATGACCGACGGTGACGCTCCCGTGGTGGACCTGACCGAACCCGCCCCGACCACCCCGGCCGAGTTCTGGGACGGTGATACCTGCTGTCTCTTCGTCCACGGCTGGTTCGGGCGGACGGCGAGTGACGGGTACGCCGCCGACTTCGAACGGGCGTTCGACCGCCGCGGCGTCGACGTTTCGGTCGTCCCGGCCCAGTGGGACGCACACACGGTCAACTTCTGGCGGGCGCGCCGGCGGGCGGACGCTGCCGGCCGTCGGCTCGCCGACCGGCTTCGGACGATTCGTTCGCGGGCGTCCGACGCGACTCTCGTCTTGCTCGCCCACTCGCTCGGCGCTCGCGTGGTCCTCGAGGCGCTCGTCGACCTCGCTGGCGACCTCGTCGTCGATACCGTCGCCCTCCTGGCCCCCGGTGTCGACGCCGATTCCGTCTGCGATGGGACCCGGTACACAGCCGGTATCCGCGAGTCGGCCACACGGGTGCTGTCCTACCACTCCAGAACCGACCGGACCGTCTGCTGGCTCTATCGACTCCTCTCGCGCAGTGCCGGCCTCGGGTGTCGCGGAGTCGACTGTCGTGACTCCCTGGCCGGTCCGCCAGCGATCTTCGAGAGCGTAGACGTCACTGACGTCGTCTCCGGGCACGAGGCGTATGTCGAACCCGGTGAAAACATCCGGTGGGCCGATCGACTCACTGCGGACCTCTGGGAGTGCGGCTGACTATCCGCTCGGCCACCTTGCTCACGGCGCTCGCGCTTTGCTCCGTTTGTGTCTCGAGCCGTTGATAGCAGTAGGGCAATCAGCCCGTCGAAAAACGCCCACAGTGGGCGTCAGGAGGTGCCGTTACCGGCGCCGAGCGAGCAAGGCGACGCTCGCGAGCAGGCCGAGGAGGGCGCTGGCACTCCCGAAGCCGGGCATCGACGACGCATCGTCGTCTGGCGATCCGGAGCCGTCGTCACCGTCTTCGCTGGTGGCTTCGTCGCTGTCGTCGCCGTCCGAGTCTCCATCGTCAGTCCCATCGCCAGCGTTCTCGTCATCGTCGCCGTCCGTCTCCTCAGACGTTGCCTGGGCGGATCCGCCGTCGTCGCCGTCGCTATCCGATGGCGGGGCGCCGAATCCACCGCCGCCACCGCCGCTGGGCGCGTCGCCGACGACGAGGTGGAATTCGTCGTCGCCGCCTGCCGTCCACGTGGCGGTTTCGCTCACCGCCTCGCCGTCGACGAGGAAGGTGATTTCCTTCCCATCGTCGCCCTCCTCGCCGTGGACGACGAGCTTCTCGTCGCCGACCGTGGGGCCGCCGTAGGTTCCGTTCTCGGAGACGACGATTTCGCCACGCTCCTCGCCGTCGATCATGGCGACGATCTCGGTGCCAGGCGGTGCTGGCTCGCCGTCGACGTACACCTCGCCGTGGAACGAGTGTGGCGGTGGCGGCGGATCGTCGCTCGCTGCGATCGGGGCGGCGGAAAGCGTACTCACCGCGACCATGGTAACTATCACGACCAGGGCGACCGTTCGGATTCGTGAGTTTGGGTGCATTGGAGTGGTGTGTATCGATAAATGGGTGGTCAGGAATCGGTGCGTCTAGCCGGCGATGGCGCCGGTCGGTGCGGGTCCGATCGCGGCGCTGGCGCTCGGGGCGCTCGTCTCGCTCTCGCCCGCGGACGCGACGCCGAACGCGAGGTCAGCGCCGTGTTCGACGGAGTTCGCGAGCAACTGACTGCCCGCCTCCGTGAAGCTCTCTTCGTCGGTGAAGTAGTCGCGCGCGATGGCCGTGTTCAGGATCTCGTTTCGATCCGTGTCCACCGCGACTGCGCTGCCTTCGTGCTCGCCGTCGATGCCGGCGCTCCAGTCGCCGTCGGCGAGAACCGTCCCGCCGTAGTCGTCGAACCAGGCGCCCCAGGTCGTCGAGCCGTCGTAGACCGTGACGGTGTCGCCGGCGCTCCCGACATCCTCGAAGATCGGGTGATCCGCGTTGATGTCGAGTTCGACCGGTTCACCGTCGGTGGCCGTGGCCTCCTCGGTCCGGACGGCCGGATCCTCGCGGATGTTGTGGAGCCGGTAGACGCCGTCCGCGTAGGCCTCGGACGTGCCACCCTGGTAGGAATCCAGGTAAATCGTCGCCTGGTTGGGGCCGAGCGCATCGGTGAAGTCCTGGGCGAGTTCGTCGCTCCCGAAGCGCTGGACGACGAAGACGTCGTAGTCGCCCATCGAATCCATGACCTGGTCGGCCGTGAGCGTCTCGACCGTGTAGCGGCTGTCGAGTTGCTCGTCGAGGACGCCTTCGAGCGCACCCTCGTGGTAATTCGCTTCGTCGACGACGGCCACGTTCACCTCGTCGGGCAGCGTCGGCCCGTCGTCGCCGTCGTCATCGTCCGACGACAGCAGGCTGAGTTCCGAATAGAGCTCGTCGGTCGTTGGGTTCCGTTCGAGGTCGACGCTTTGCTGATATTCGTCGTCCTCGCTCTCGATGTGGACCCAGTAGCCGCCGAACGGGTTCACCTCCGCGTCGCCGTCGTACTCGTTGCCGAGCGCGTCGACGGTCTCACCGAGGTGGTTCGACCCGTGGTCGTAGGCGACGTGGACGTTGTCGGGGCTGTTCGAGTTCCCGAAGCCGTCCGCCGTGTCCGTGTAGGCGGTCGGGCTCACCAGGTTCCAGCCCTGGTTCAGGTTCTCGGAGCCCGGCAGGGTGAAGTCGTCTTCGACCTGGAAGTCGAGGACGGCGGCGCCCGCGTCGGCGTCGGTCACGAGGATCGCCGAGAGGGAACTCAGGTCGTGGTTGTCGTTCAGCTGGTTCCACTTCCCGTCACCGGAATCGTAGCCGTAGGCCGTCCCGCCGAAGTCGTCGCCGAAGACGTCGCTGACGGTCTGATCGGTCGTGCCGGGCACGCCGATCGTGTACGTCCCGCCTTCGTCCATGACGACGTCGACGGCGATCTCCGTCGTGTTCGCGTCGACGCTGTCAGGCGCCTCGGTCAGGAACGGACTGTAGACGACGTCGCCGCTGACGCCGTTGTTCGCAACCGGGCCGCGGTCGCCGAACCAGTTGTGACGCGCGTCTAACGCATCTTCGCCGGTGTGGGCGATGGCGGTCTCGGTCGCTTCGAGGTCGTTGAAGCCGATCGAGACACGGTCGTTCGAGACGTCACCCGTCTCGATCCCGGTCTCGGCCGCGATGGCGTTCATCGTGGCGTCGACGCTCGTGAACGAACCAGCGATCGAGAGTCCGGCCGTGCTGTCGGCGACATCGTTGTGCGAGAGGTCGGCCACGCTGGCGTCGTTCTCGACGGCGATAGCGGTCTCCGCTCCCGTCACGCCGTTCTCGGTGACGGCTTCGACCGACCCACCGTCGATGCCGATTCCAACGCCGACGTCGGTCGCGTCGGTACCGGAGATCGTGTCGACGGCGCTGTCGGTGGCGCCGATGCCCACCGACGCGTTCGTCACGGAGTTGTTCGTCACGGTGATGGCGTCAGCGCCATCGATCCCGATGCCGTGCTCGCCCGCGTCGACCGACGTCTCGGAGACGTCGACGAATTCGGAGTTGGCGACGCCGACGCCGATGTCGGTCGCCGAAACCTCGCCGTTCGTCACGGAACTGTTCCGGCTGTCCGAGACGGCGATGCCGGTCGCGGCGTCCGAGACGCTGACGTCGGAGACGGCCGCGCCCGTCGCGCCGTCGAGCGAGATGGCGCTACTGGCGTTCGACACGCTCACATCTGAGACGGTGGCGTCGGCCGCCGTGACGGCGACGCCGCCGTTGCCACCGGCGTCGACGTCGAATCCACTCAGGCTGACGCCGTCGGCACCGATCGAGACGGTGTCACCCGAGGCGTCCTCGGGGGCGACGATCGTTGGCATCGCGCCGTCGGCGCTCGTGAGCGTCAGATCCTGCGTCTCGTCGATCGTGACGGCCTCTTCGTAGGTGCCGTCGGCGACGACGATCTCGGCGCCGTCGGGTGCGAGGTCGACGGCCTCCTGGATCGTGCCGACGTCACCGGGTACGTCTAGCGGCGCGTCGTAGACGGCCGTGGGCCCGGTCGTCAGGACGATCTCCTCGCCCTGTCGATCGACGAACGTGTGTTCGAGGACGACGGAGCCGACCGCACCCTCGTCGACCTCGACGTGGACCGAGTAGTCCTCTTTCGTGACGTAGTCGGGGTAGGATCGCCACTGGTCGAAGGCGTTGACGGACCCGTCGAGATACAGCATCAGGTCGTCCTGATCGATCGTCGAGGACTCGTGCAGGCTCGTCGAGACCTTCTCGAGGCCCTCGACGTCGAAGGTCGCGCCGACGTCCTCGCCCTCGGCGACGTGGTCTGGTTGGTCTTCGACGATGCGGCTGTGGGGCGGCTCGGCCGCCCAGGTGACGGCGTTGCCGAAGATCGCGTCTGCCTCGGCCGTGTAGTCTCCCGCGTCCACGAAGGTCGTGAGGCCGGACGACGCGAGGAGGACGCTCTGTTTCTCGGCGTCGATGCCGAGGCCGGAGCCATCCGTGACCGAACCGGATTGAACGTGCCCGATGACCTGGCCGTCGTAGCCGTCGAACCAGGTCGTGTCGGCGAAGCCGGCGGTGTGGAGCTGCACCTCGTCGCCGGGCTCGCCGACGCCGTCGAAGATCGGGTGCTCGTCCAGGATCTCCATGCTCGGGTTCGGCGCGGAGAAGCCCTGATCCGTCTCGGCCGGGTTCCCGACCGCTGCGGATTTCGACGGGATCGCGTCGCTGCCCGATCCCCACTGGTCCATCCAGACGACGCCCGTCAGCGCGTCGTCGGTCGCGTCGACGAACGCTCCGGCGTCGTCTGCCGGAATATTGTGGACGATCCAGCCGTCGTAGGAGGCGGGATCGTCGGCGAGTGCATCACCGGCGTCGTCGTAGACCGCGTCGACCTCGACGTAGCCGGGTGTGTTGTCCTCGATCCGACTGACGAGCGTGTCGGTGGCCGACGAGGAGTCGTCGAGGACCGCGACCGAGTAGACATCCTCGAAGACGGTCGTCGGCCCGGTCGTCAGTTCGCTCTGATCGCCGAGTCCGTCGAACGTGTGGTGCAGTTCGATGTCCCCGACGCCGAGCGAATCGGTCTGGACGTCGACCGTCAGCTCGCCGGTGAACGGTTCGTCGAAGTCGTGCGGTTCGCCCACCGCGACTTCGTCACCGTTGACGGTGAGGGTGAGGTCACCGTCGTAGCCACCGAGGTTGTCGATCGTGATCGTCTCGACGTTCGCCACGTCGGCGGTCACCGTGAACGACTCGCCCCGGTTGACGTCTTCGGGCTGTCCCGACAGGAGTTCGGTTCCGAGCCCGTCGGCGAGTTCGAAGTCTTGCTCTACGACCGTCTCGTTGTCCGGAATCTCGACGGTCGCGTTCGTCTCGGCGTAGCCGAAGCCGTTCGCCGTCACCTCGTAGGTGCCGGGCTGAGCCAGCAGCTGGTAGCTGCCGTTTCCGTCCGTCTGGGCGGTTCGACCGGCGTCGAGGGAGACGGTCGCGCCCTCGATCGGCTCGCCTGCCGAGTCGGTCACCGTGCCGTTGACCCCGCTGTCGAGCGCCACGAGGGCGGTCGCGGCGGGGACGTCGATGATCCCGCTGCCGTAGCGGTTGTCACGCTCGTCGGCCGGCTGGTCCCAGTCGTCGGGTTTCCAGGCCGTCTCCTCGAGCGCGTCGACCATCATCTCGTTGCTGGCAGCGTCGCCGGAGGCCGAGACCATCAGCCCGACCGCGCCGGCGACGTGCGGCGTGGCCATCGACGTGCCCGAGAAGGAGCCGTCGTAGTTCCCACCGGGGACCGAACTCAGCACGTCGACACCGGGTGCGGAGACGGCCGGTTCGGTGTACTGGTCCGGCCAGTAATCGGGTGCGTCGGATCCCCACGCGCTCGCCGTGTCGATCTCTTCGCCGAGCGAGAACGACGCGACGTCCGCGTTGGCGTCGACCGCGCCGACGCCGAACGACGAGTAGTAGTTACCCGGGGAGGCGCTGTAGCCCGGCGGGTCCGGGTCGAACAGGCCCTGGTTGCCGATCGCCGCGATGACGAGCGTGCCGGCGTCGTTGGCGTTCTCGACGACGTCGATGAGCTCGCCGTTTTTACCTGTCGCGCCGAGACTCATCGAGACGACGTCGGCGTCCTCTTCGGCCGCCCACTCGATGCCGCCGGCGATCTGGGCGAACGAGCCCCCGCCGCCGGGGAGGACCATCCCGTGCATGACGTCGGCTTCCGGTGCGACGCCGTAGGTTGGCACGTCTCCCGCGGGATCTTCGGCGCCCGAGACGGTGCCGGTGACGTGCGTCCCGTGTTCGCCGCTGTCGTGCGGTTCGGAGCCTTCGACCTGGTTACCGTTGGAGTCGAACTCCGCCCACCCGCCCGGGTAGGTCGGGTCAGACTCGTCCTCGGTGTAGAGGTCGAGGTCCGGGTGACTGACGTCGACACCCGTGTCGAGGACGGCGATCTTCGCGCCGTCACCCTTGGTACCGAACTGCGACCAGGTTTCAGTCACGTTGATCTGGTCGAGTCCGTACGTGACGTTCTCGTTCTGGGGTGACGGGCTGGTTTCGGCAGCACTGGCCGATCCACCAGCCTGGGCGCCGTCGGCGGATTCGCCACCTGGGAGCGAGAACTCCATGTTCTCGTGGATCCGTTCGACGTGTGGCTGATTCGCCATTTTCTCGAACAGGTCGTTCTCCCTTGCCGCGTCGGTGTCGACCGATATCAACACGGCATTAGTGACCCAGAAATCGTTCTGGACCGCAACCCCTGGCGTCTCCTGAGCCCAATCGACGAAGTCTCCCTGTGTCTCTTGGGCCTGCGTCTTGAGCAGGGATTGGGCTTCGACGGCTGACGATGCCGTAGCCAGGTCTGCATCCTCGAAGCGGACGATCGCCTCGATCCGCTCCTCGGATTCTAGCAACTCTTCTGAAATGTCTACGGACGCCGTCGTGGCGTCCGATTCGATACTCTCCGTCCCGACACCGCTGTCGAGATCTGCCTGTGTCGTTGCTCCTCCGAGGCTGCCTCCCGCGAACGCCATCGCGGGCATGGAGCTCACCATGAGGAACGCGAACACGAGTGCCATGACCCTGATCAGGGTCGAGTGGTGTGTACCTCTCATGTCTCTGCAGCGTGTGTCGACATCCCGTGACACACATCGTGACATCCATCACAACTTTTGTATTAACTATTCGTGAACTTGTCTACCATTGGTTATTATTTATTTCGCGATGGACGACTCTGGTTATATTCATCACGTTCTACAGGCCCAACGAAACGTCTTAATTCACTTACAATCTGGAAATTACTTGTCTGGGGGACATAACTATAGGTATATTTGGACATATTCTTTTATTCAGCTAATCCAGATAATAATCAATAATGAACACTTGTGCCCATTTACCCGTCCGTTACCGTGGTAAAACTAGCCGTTAACAATTTTTGTTCGGTTTATACTGTTCCTAATGACTTAAAGCAGTACCTGGAACAGATTCTCTATAGCTATTGTTGGGTATGGTCGCTAGCGAGGTTCTGCTTCCGTTGGGCTGCTCACTCACCCAGTTGTCTCCGCAGAAATCGGGGTCTACTGCAGCTTCTCCGGTTTCGCCTCGTACCTTTCGGGTCACTTCGCTCTCCGTTCGGCAGGTGGCGGCCCTCAGCGTTACTCCGGGCCGCCCACTTCGCGGCTCCCGGTGGTCGCCGCTCAGAAAGTCGAGGGCCTTCGCGTGCGCTCAGGCCCTCTCGCATCTCACGGCTCACTTCGTTCGCCGTTCGATAAACGTGGACTCTCGGTCCCCTCGCGTCCACGCACTTCGCGGGTCACTTCGTTCCCCGCTCGATAACCGTGGATCCTCGCTTCGCTCGGATCCACGCACTTGACAACCCTTAAGATTCCAACCGAGTTACGACGCGACAGCATGAAAGTAGTCGTCTCCATCGGTGGCAGCGTGTTGATGCCCGAACCCGGTTCCGAGCGGGTGTCGAAACACGCAGCCGTCGTCGAGGACCTCGTCGCCGAGGGCTGTCGCGTGGGCTGTGTCGTCGGAGGCGGCGGCGTCGCCCGGGAGTACATCGGGGCGGCGCGGAATCTCGGCGCGAACGAGATCGAACTGGACCAGCTCGGCATCGACGTGACGCGCCTGAACGCACGCCTGTTGATCGCGGCGCTCGGCGAAGATTCCGTTACTGCGCCGGCCCACGACTACGAGGAGGCCGCGGAGGCGCTCCGGCGTGACGGACTCTCCGTCATGGGCGGCGTCGCACCGGCCCAGACGACCGACGCCGTGAGTGCCGCCCTCGCCGAGTACATCGACGCCGATCTCCTCGTCTACGCGACCAGCGTTCCGGGTGTCTACAGCGACGATCCCAACGAGCACGACGGCGCCACGAAGTTCGAGGAACTGACCGCGAGCGACCTCGTCGACGTCGTCGCCGATCTGGAGATGACCGCGGGCGCGTCCGCACCCGTGGACCTGCTCGCGTCGAAGATCATCCAGCGCTCGGGGATGCGAACCATCGTCATCGACGGCACCGACCCCGACCGGATCGCCCGCGCCGTCCGCTCCGGATCGCACGACGGAACCGACGTAATCCCAACGAGCGCCGGCGACGAACCTTCCTATTGGGCGCTCGACGACCGATGAGCGCAGACGACGCCACAGCCGATCCGCGAGCCGACGCCGCAGCTGATTCTTCGGGCGACGGCGGGGCCGCCGAAACGAACCCGTACACGCTCCAGCGCGGCGACGGCGAGGAAGGGACCGACGACCACCACGTCTTCTGGGCCGACGCCGTCGCCGACCGGGTGGAAACCCGAATCGAGCGTCGGATCGAGTCGGGCGAGCGCGACCCCGACGATCCCATCGTCGTCAAGGGCGGGATCTCCCCCTCTGGCGTGCCCCACCTCGGCAACGTCAACGAGATCATGCGCGGCTACTTCGTCGCCGAGGTGCTCCGCGAGCGCGGACACGAGGTCAAACAGGTCTTCACGGCCGACGATCGCGACCCGCTCCGGAAACTTCCCCGCACGCTCGCCGATCTCGACGGCAACCTCGTCGATCTTGGCGACGTGAACGCTGGCGCTCTCGGGCGCAACCTCGGTCACCCGTACACCGACATCCCGGACCCCTTCGGCTGCTGTGATTCCTACGGCGACCACTTCGCGACGATCATCGCACAGAGTGCCGACGCGATGGACGTCCCCATCGACTTGCTCTCGAACACGGCTCTCTACGAGGACGGCACGTTCGAGGCCGTCACCCGTTACCTTCTGGAACACCGCGACCGCGCACGCGAGGTCCTTGCCGACTACCAGGACTCGGTCGACGCCGACGGCGACTACGTCCCGTTCAACCCGATCTGTGCGAACTGCGGGAAGCTCACCGAGACGGTGACGAGCGTCGACGTTGATAGCGAGGCGCGAAGCGCCTCGAATAGTCGAGCGGGGAGCGAAGCGACCCGCGAGACCACTACCGCGGCAACTGTCGACTACGAGTGCACCGACCTGGAGGCCGGCGAGCAGACGATCGCGGGCTGTGGCCACGAGGGCACGGCCACCCTGCGCGAGGGCAAACTCCCCTGGCGCTTCGAGTGGCCCGCCCAGTGGGAGGCGCTCGACGTCGACTTCGAACCGTTCGGCAAGGACCACGCCGAGGGCTCCTGGCCGAGCGGCGAGGACATCGCCAGGACCGTTCTCGAAAACGAGCCGCCGGTCCCGATGGTCTACGAGTGGTTCACCCTGGACGACGAACCTTTCTCCTCTTCGGCGGGCAACGTCGTCCTCGTCTCCGAGGTCCTCGAACTGATCGAACCCGAGGTACTCCGATACTTCTTCGCGAAGGATCCCTCGAAGGCCCGCGACTTCAGCATCGAACGGCTCGACCAGCTGGTCGACGAGTTCGATCGCTTCGAGCGCATCTACTTCGGCGAGATCGACGCGAGCGAAGACGAGAAACGCTTCGCGGAGCGGGTCTACCCGCTCGTCGTTTCCGAGCCCGATCCGGACCGAATTCGCCTCTCCTACACCTTCGCCGCGGTCCTCGGCATGACTGAGGACCCGTCGATCCGCGAGGAGATCGCTCGTACAGAGGGCCACATCCCCGACGACGCGCCCGAGTGGGCCGTCGACGCCGCCCTCGATCGGGTCGAACACGCGCAGGCGTGGGCCCGACGGACGGGCAACGAGTTCGACTACGAACTCAAACGCGCCGCGATCCCGGCCCACGACTTCGACGACGCGACCGGGGCGGCGCTCGCCGACCTCGCCGACTTCGTGGCCGACGGCGGCGACGACCCCGAGGAGTTGCAAGGCGAGATCTACGAGACGGCCAAGCGCCACGACGTTCCTGTCGGCGACTTCTTCGCCGCGGGCTACCGCCTGTTCTTCGACGACGAGCAGGGGCCGAAACTCGGCCAGTTCCTCGCGAAACTCGATCGCGACTTCGTGGTCGATCGCCTCCGGCGAGAGCGGTGACTGTCCGGTCAGCAGATCCATTCGTTCGTGAACGAATCCTCGGCCCTGTGAGCGAGTTGCGTGTGACGGAGTCCCGAAGCGCCAGACCCAAATCACTCGAAACCGTGAGGACGGACGACGACCAATGCATGCTGCCCTCTCTGCCGGATTTGTCCCCGAACTTTTCGGATCGACGCTCGTGACCTGGGTGCTGATCGGGATCGGGCTCTACTGGGCGGGACTCCTCGCCCTGAAACAGCGCGGCGTCCTGCCCGAGTGGATCGGGACGCAGGGGCCGATCGTGACGTTCCACACGAAACGGGGTCGCGACTTCCTCGACTGGCTGGCTCAGCCGAAGCGGCTCTGGCGAGCGTGGACGAACCTCGGCGTCGGTATCGCACTCGTCGCGATGGTGGGGATGTTCGTGTTCTTGCTGATCTCGGCCATCAGCGCTCTGCTGGCGCCGCAGCCGACCGGCATTCAGCAACCCCAGAACGTCCTGGTCATCCCCGGCGTCAACGACTTCCTCCCGCTGTCGGCCACGCCGGGTATCGTCGCCGGGCTATTCATCGGCCTCGTCGTTCACGAGGGCGGCCACGGCCTGCTCTGTCGGGTCGAGGACATCGACATCGACTCGATGGGCGTCGCCATGCTCGCCGTGTTGCCAATTGGGGCGTTCGTCCAGCCGGACGAAGAGAGCAGCGACGCGGCGAGTCGGGGCGGCCAGACGCGCATGTTCGCCGCCGGCGTCACCAACAACTTCGCCGTGACGATCCTCGCGTTCCTCGCACTGTTCTGGCTCGTGGGCTCCGTCGTCGCCGTCGCTCCGGGTGCAGCCATCGGGGGCGTGGTCGACAACTCGCCCGCCGAGGCAGCCGGCATCGGTGAGCACGACCGAATCACCCACGTCGACGGACAGGCAGTCGCGGACAATCAGGAGTTCATCGACACACTCGACGAAACCGACGCGGGGACGATCTCCGTGACGATCGACGGCGAACGCGAGGCGACCGTCGACCGGGCGCCGATCGTCGTCTCGACGCTCTCCGACGGCCCTGCAGGCCTGGGGCTGAACGAGCGAATCCTCGCGGTCGACGGCGAGGACGTCTCGACGCGTGAGGAACTCGTCGACGCCGTCGGCCAGGCCGAACGCGTCTCGATCACCACTCAGGCTGCAGACGGAACGACCGAGACTCGCGAGGTTCCCATCGGCGCTTCGATGCAGGTACTCGAGGGCAGTCCGCTGGCAGACGCCGGGGCTCCGGTCGACTCGTTCGTCGTCGTGACGACAGCCGACGGCGAACGCGTCCACGACGGCTCGGCCCTCGAATCCCTGATCGAGGAGCGCGACGGCGAAACGGTCGAACTGACCGGCTTTCTGAACGGCGAACGGGCCAGCTTCGACGTCACGGTCGACGCGGACGCCACGCAGTTCGGCCCCGCCGTTCACTCCGGGATCTCGGGGATGCAGGTCAACGACATCGGTGTCCAGCTCTATCCCGTCGAGACCTTCCACAGTGCCCTCGGCGGCGATAGCCCGAACGGTTTCGGCTCGCTCGGAGAGACGTTCTTCGGCAAGATCTTCATCGCCCTCATGCTCCCGATCATGGCGATCGCTGGCATGCGCTTTAACTTCGCGGGCTTCGCCGGCGGCGTCGAGAACTTCTACGAGGTTTCGAGCGTCCTCGGCGAGCCGGCCGTCTTCGCGATCGCGAACATCCTGTTCTGGACCGGCTGGATCAATCTCAACCTCGGCTTCTTCAACTGTATCCCCGCGTTCCCGCTCGACGGCGGGCACATCCTGCGCACCTCGACCGAGGCCGTCCTCTCTCGCATTCCCGGCATAGAGGCGACGCGCGGGATGGTCCGCGTCGTCACTACGACCGTCGGCGTGACGATGCTCGCAACCTTCCTCGTGATGGTCTTCGCTCCCACGGTGCTTCACTGAGGCCGGCGTGGTCGCTCGTCGGTATCGCTGGAATTTCCGTCTCAATTCTCGACGGGGAGTCGCCGCGGCGATGCCATGGCTGGTCTGGTGTCGTATCTCCGGCGCTACCCCGCCGGCGTCACGTCAACTCCCTCACTCCTCGTCGAGGCCGTGGCGCTCGTAGAACTCCGTCGGTGTCTCGTCGAGACGATCGAAGTCGGCGTCGAAGTAGTGTTCGTGGTGTCTGGCGACCTGTTCGACGATCCAGCGGCTGAAGTCCTCGTCGAAGTGCCAGGTGTTCTCGAGTTCGGGGACGGTAAAGCGCTCGTCGGTCGCGATGACCGCGTAGACGTGGTAGAAGCCGAGGATGACGTCGGCGAACTCGCGGGCGTTGTCGGCGGTTTCCTCGCGCCGGTCTGCGAGTTCCTCGGCGCCGTCGTCGGTGAGTTCGAAGTACTTGCGATCCGGTTCGTCCTCGCGTTCGATCCGCTCGGCCCAGCCCTTCTCCTCGAACTTGTAGAGGATGGGGTAGACCGATCCGTAGGACGGTTCCCAGTGGCCACCGCTCAGATCCTTGATCTCCTTGAGTATCTCGTACCCGTACCGTGGCTTCTCTTCGAGTAGCTCGAGGACGAGATAGGCGATGAGTCCCTTCGGTGGTCCACTTTTCCGCATACGGCTCTCGTTTGAAACGGAAGTTGGTAAAGCGTTTCGGTACCCTGCAAAACCATCGGTTTCGGCGGCCGTTCCCCCGACGCGTGGCGGTCTGGGTGACCGGGCGAAAACCGGTCTTTCTTGACGATGCCGTCCGAAGGTCTTCGTATGGACCGACGGACGCCACCAGATACCGCGGAAGGCTGGTACATGCTCCACGACTTTCGGACCGTCGACTGGGACGCCTGGCGCGAGGCGCCCGCTCGACGACGTGAACGGGCGCTCGCGGACGGTGTCGCCTATCTCGAGGCCGCCGAGGCGGTCGCCGACGCCGACTCGGGTGGGTCGACGAGCGTCGCCGTTCTCGGTCACGAGGCCGATCTGTGTTTCATCCACCTCCGACCGACGCTCTCGGATCTAAACGCACTCGAACGCCGGTTCGAGCGCACCGAACTCGCGGCGTTCACCGAGCACAGCGACTCGTACGTCTCGGTGACGGAGGCCTCGGGCTACGGCGGCGCGAACGACTACTTCGACCCCGATGCCGAGGCCGACCCGGGCATGAAGCGCTACATCGAGTCGCGACTCCACCCCGACATCCCCGACGCGGACTACGTCAGCTTCTACCCGATGGACAAACGCCGCGATTCCGAGTACAACTGGTACGACCTGCCGTTCGACGAGCGTGCCGAGCACATGTCGAGTCACGGCGACATCGGCAAGACCTACGCCGGCAAAGTTCGCCAGATCATCTCCGGCAGCGCCGGCCTCGACGACCACGAGTGGGGCGTCACCCTCTTCGCCGACGACCCGGCTGACATCAAGGACCTGCTCTACGAGATGCGCTTCGATCCCTCCAGTTCGAAGTTCGCCGAATTCGGCCGCTTCCGCATTGGCCGGCAGTTCGAGCCCGCGAAGCTCGGTGCGTACATGGCCGGCGACTCGCTGACCGGCGAGCCGTCGGGGGCCACCGACTCGCCGCACGCGACCGGCACGGGCCGCGAACACGGCGGCGAAGCGGACGGCTTTCCACACGGCGACGAGTCGGGGAGGCCCCACGGCGGCGGACACGGCCATGGCAGTGGTCACGACGACGGAACACACGATCACGGCGACGGATCGCACGACCACGGCGGTGACCACGCACACGGCGACGACGCCGGGGGCGCGCCCGACGGCGTCCGGAGTGAACTCGAAGACCTCGGCGTCTACGCCGGGAAGCCCCACGGCGAGGACGTCCACGCGGTCGTCCTCTATTCCGCGGCTGACCCCGACGAACTCTTCTCCGAGGTCGACGGCCTCCGGACCAACTTCGACCACTACGACACGCACGTGATGACCGCAGTGTACGAACCCACCGAGGTCGCGAGTGAGGACGCCGAGACCGCCGTCGCTAGCCTCTGGGAGACCGAGAGCGCCGCGGAGACCGCGGCCGGCTTCCTCGCGGACTTGCCCGAGGTAGTACGGCAGGCAGGGGACAGGGCGCCCGCTGGCGCCGATGGTGAGCGGGGCGATCGCCCCGCGAACGACGATTCCTGGGGAACGATGGGGATGTTCTACACCGTCAAACCCGACTACAGAACGGACTTCGTCGACACTTTCGCCGACGTCGGCGAGGCGCTTTCGGGCATGGACGGCCACCGCAAGACCGACCTCCTCGCCAATCGCGAGGACGAGAACGACATGTTCATCGCCAGCCGCTGGGACTCGCGCGAGGACGCGATGGCGTTCTTCCGCAGCGACGACTTCGCCGAGACCGTCGAGTACGGTCGTGACGTCTTAGAAGAACGACCGCGGCACGTGTTCCTGGCCTGATCGGCTGTCGCCGTCGATAGCTATATTCGCTCGTTTTCCGGTTCGTAGAAGAAGTACCCGGCCACGCCCGCGATCCCGAGGAAGAGCGTGATCAACGGCCAGTTGCCGCGATCCTCGCCGCTCAGGTGGGCGTGCGCGGTGACGAAGATCGCGAGTCCGACGTGGGCGACGGCCGTCGCGAGGACGAAACTTTGGAGTTGCATCTCGTCTCCGGAGGTCGGTGGTGTCGTTCCTAAGCGGTTTCGAAACGCTGTGGCGAGTTTTGGTGTCACAGATCGCGCGGCGCACGTCAGTCGGCTCCCGTTCGTCCTCGTCCGGCCAACCGTATCGACGTCATCAGGGGAGCTGAACACCCTCCCCTCCGATACCTGCTATCGAGAGGTCTGCCGAGCTCCGCTCATTTGCCGGCTGCTAGACGGGTTCGCGGTGGTTATCGCTCTCTCTCTCTCTCTCTCTCTCTCTC
>JGI2924J29684_1078294_pt1 | contig 39608 bp, 40 predicted proteins | sample BenlonsequencITS_FD_29684 | JGI IMG/M metagenome (IMG submission 29684)
TGCGGAAACCAGGGAGAGAAGCGCTCAAACACGCTATCAAAGCGACGCTATGAGATCAACAAAGTGCTACACAAGAGCGTATTTTAAATAGGTTACTATGCCTGTTCAGTCCGATCGATGAACAATAGGAACCGTACCGTGCAGAAACGCAGACGTGGGCCGTATCTATCCCGTATCCAGCGCCCCGTTCAAAAAGTCACTATCAACAGGCAACTTACAGCTCGCGGAGGTGGGCGATGAGCAGTCTCCGGACAGAGTCTGAACACCCGGTCTCTGCCGATCAGTTAGCGCCGTTGAACGAACGTCAGCGGAAAGTGTACAGTGCGAAGTTAGCTCGGTTTAGCACGTATCTGGAGACAGAAGGCAAAGAACCAAAGAGGAGTATCGGATACTCAGACGGCGCAGTTACTGAACGAGTTTCTCGGTTTCACAGAGCGGTGAAGTGGCTCTGGTCAACGGAGGGGATCACGACGGAAATTGGAATAGAGGACGTAGATAAGATCAATAATGCGCTTGAGGAGGATCGGCTCCAGAAGCTTGACGGTGAGCCGTATGTGGAGGGGAGCAAGCGGAAATTCAACGACGTACTGAGAAATTGGTGTGCCTTCCTAGGTGAGGACTGGCAGCCGGAATACGAATTCAGTGATGACGCTCCAGCGAAGGAAAACAGGCCAGATCCATTTCGGAAGGAGGAACTGAAGCGACTGACGGAGGCGGCACTTACCTATAAAACCATCCCGAGTTACAACAACCTCTCACCTGATGAGCGAGATCGGTGGAAAGCACATATCGCCCAAGAACTCGGGAAGCCAAAAGAAGACGTACGGCCGGCTGACTGGGATCACATAAACCACTCGTGGAAGATTCCATCACTTGTCCGGACGAGTCGCGGGCATGGATGGCGACCTGATCTAGTCAGGAGACTGAAGGTCCAATGGTACGATTCAAAGACGCAAACAATCCATATACCAGCCGGCGAAGCACCGAAAAACGACGCTCCATGGAATGTCGAGTTGACGGACGAAGAAGCGCTGTACCTCGAAAACTGGCTCGACCAGCGAGAGCTGATGGAGCGCTACGATGGCCGTGACGAAATCTGGCTCAACCGAAAAGCGAACCCGTACGATTCCGGGCCGTTAAACGATCTTCTGGATAATCTCATGGAAGAAGCGGATATCGAAACACGCGGACGGAAGCTTGTCTGGTATTCGTTCCGCCACTCAATCGGTACCTACGTCTACGACGAGTACCGAGATCTCGAAATCGTTGCAGAGCAACTCCGACAGACCACTACCTCAGCCGCGAGCAAGTACGTCCACAAGCTACCGGAACTCAAACGCGAAGCTGCTGAATTGATGTGACGACGGGAAGTTATCCCATCCGGTCGAGGGCGTCCCGTCGATCTTCGACGGGGGTCTGATCGTATTTCATGGTCGTCTCTGGACTCTTGTGCCGGAGTTGTGTTTGCGCTGCGGCTAGATCTTCTTCACGTGTCATATACGTGCCAACTGAATGACGAATCGTGTACCAGCTCATCTGTCGATGTTCGGTATCGATATCGGCGATATCACACAGTCGATGGAGAACATCACGAAGTGCTGATGTTCCGTACGGGTTCCGTTGACGAGTCAGCCAGAGTTTATCGGTTCCATCGTACTGCGGGTACGTCCGACGCTGTTGACACCATTCCCAGAGGATCTCTGCGGTTCGATCTCGCAGCCCGACGACCCAGTGCTCGTCCCCTTTTGCACTCTCTTCTTTCGGGATCCGAAGGACGCTGTTATCAGCATCAACCCACCCGATCGTCGCTCGTTCGACCTCCACTGGGCGAAGCCCCGCATCAAGACTCGTCCAGACGAGCGACGGGATCTTCCACCCGTTGGCTCGATCCCAATCGTCCGGCGTGACTTCCGACTTCGGCTTCTCGAACCGCTGTGCCAGGTACTGCTTCCACCGATCACGCTCAGTCGGCGTGAGATTGTTGTACGAGGGCACAGACCCGTACTCAAGCGCAGCATCACGGATCGCTCGTCGCTCATCTTGTGTGAGGTAATCCCGTGGCTGGGTGCTGTTGTCGGCGGAAAACCGGAACTCCGGCTCCCACTCGCCGAGACCACGTTCGTGATGCAACCACTTGTACAGCATCATGAGCGCCTTCATGCAGTTGCGCTTGTGTGTCGCGCTGACGTCGCGGCGTGCGAGATGGTTCATCCAGGAGTCGGCATGCTCGTGTGAGAGGTTCACCGTGTATCCCTCTTCCAACTCCCACACGTACCGGTAGAAGCGATCCATCCGGTAACAGCGAGGCTTCACAGTCCCGGGGGCGTACCCGACTACCTCGTCTGGTTTCTTCCCAAACGTCAGTAGCCACTCTAAACACTCCTCACGTTCGGACCGGTAGTCGAGCAACTGTCGTTTGTTCAGGTATGACTCCGCATCCTCAGTGACGACGGGGTAGTCGTCGAGATCGACCATTATCGCGCCCCCGTCGTGCGGTTTCGAGCGCGTTCCTGCGAATCGCCTATTCCCGGGCAAATTCCGGAATCGCCCGACGGGACCGGAATGCTACGTGAGTCCTGCGAATCGGATAGCCCGGCAAAATGGGAAAATCGCAAGACGGCGTGGCTGTGTGTGAATCCTTCGAAGTTACTTGGCCTGAGCGTTGAGTCGAACATTGGTGACCTCCGCAGGCCAAAACCGCAAGAAGGCGTCGGGGAAGGAGTGCTCCGACGGGGATTCGAACCCCGGTCATTGCCTCGAGAGGGCAAACAAATTACCTCAGCAATATTGCTAGTGTAATATGAGGGGTGAGAGAGATATTTCTGTCTAAGTGTTTCTGAAGGCCATATGTGTAATGTTGGGGAGATATTGACTAGGGAGATATAGTACCAATACTGGTGGCGTTATTCTTCTGTCAGCTCAGTTTCTGCATCCTCTTCGTCGCTGGCCTGATTCATAATCAGCTTCATTTTCCAGCCCGTTCGATAGATAGGCGATTGCTTGCTCGACCGCGTAACCCAGCCTTGGTCCTCCATCTCTTGCAGACATCGTCGCACTGTGTACTTCTGCTCCTCGTCGAGGTCCAGGTCTTTAATCCGAAACTCTCCCTCGGTCGCCAGAGTCGTAATAACCTCGTTCCAAACCTCGTCTCGTATCGTCATTCTTACCTCGTGAATTTGTGTCCTATCTAATACCACCTTCGCCATCGGGTGTCAGTAACTGTTGACAGCCTCTCTGAGGGTCTCCTCAGACGTTTTCACGTATCGTTTGGCTGTCGAGACGCGTTTGATGCGGAGCTGCTCCATCACGGGGAGGACACCCTGCTTACCGATGATTGTGCCAGCACCCCGGCGAATAAGGTACCAGCCTAGTTCGCGCTCCTCCGTCGACATCCCGGCCTCCTCAAACAACCGGCGCATGAGGTCGCGGAGCGACTGCGCAGTGTACGGGTTCCCTTCGCGCGTTAGCCAGACTGCGTTCGTGTTTTCGTACTCGTCGTACAGCTCTCGCTCTTCTTCCCACCGTTCTAGGAGTTCGACTGACTCATCGGAGAGGTAGCACTCCCAGTTGCCTTCGTTTTTCGAGGACTCGTTCTTCGGAATGACCATCTCCTTCGTTTCTTTACGGAACCAGCCGAGCCGGGACCGGTTGACCTCACAGGGACGGAATCCTACATCGCACGAGATGGAGACGAGCGACGGTATCTTGTACGAGTTCGCACGCATCCAGTCTTCCTCGTCGAGTTCGGCCTTTGGCTTTCCGAACCGTTGTGCTATCTCTGCTTGCCAGAAGTCCAGCTCGTCTTCTGATAGCTGGTTTCGTGGGGGGACCGAACCATAGGACAGCGCTGCAGATTTGATTTTGTCCAGTTCCGGGGGCCGGAGGTAGTCCGTGAAGTTCCGCGGCGTGGAAGGCTCTCTGAACTTAGTGACTGGGTCCCAGTCGTGGTCACCATACTGCTCACGAGCTTTGTATTTGAAGAGGATTTGGAGCGTGTTGACCGTCTTCCGCTTATGATTTTTCGAATAATCGCTCTCCCGGAGGACAGTCTCCAGGTAGTCGTCTGCGTGGTCTTGCGTTACGCGGACAGTGAAGCGTCCCTCGTGGTTCCACAACCACCGGAGAAACTGGTCGAGGCGTGAGCTATGTTCTGAGAGCGACGAGAGGGAGTAGCCGTCGCCTGCACGCGGGTTCTTACCCTCCGTTACCATCCACTTGAACAGATTTCGGCGGAAGTCTGCATATCGTTGTTGCTCACGGAGGTTCAGCTGTTCTTGCGATTTGCGTGGGACGGCCAGAGTATTCGCGGAAGCGAATTTCTCCGGCCATTCGAATCTACTGTTCGCCTCTTGTGACATTCGTACTTAACTCGAACGAGAACACTGGCATATATGCCTGTTGATTTCATTTCAGATTTCAAATATGTGCTTAGAAGGGCTACAGTACCCGAATTTCGGGAGACAAAACAGGCATATAGTAAACACTGGACACGAGCACATTTGCCCATGTATTATATAACGGGCACTGTGTCCTCGAATATAAGGTAGCAGAACTCTGGATTTTGGCGACCGGTCAGAAGTGCACACTAACGTACAGCGAGAGCACCACCTTTGGCAGAAACGAACCGTGAAACCGGAACTTGGGTAATGTCGTCGGGATGACCAACTCCCAAATTGACTCCCGCGACATATCAACATAGGAACTGCACAACTATAAACTCTTTGTTAGTTGTTCATTGGTATCCACTTCCTTATTTAAAACCTTTCTTCAGTCCAAACCGGCGGTGGACTTATAACACAGTCGGCGGACATTAGTGCCGATGACGCGACCAACTCCCCCCGCTAGCACAGCGCGACCAATCCTCACTGCGGCTAATGGAGGTGATTCTCCTGATGCACGATGAGTCGCTCAACAACCAATAACGAGAAAGTCGAATCACTCAGCAGCACCGATACGTTTGCTGACGGCACTCACCTAGATATTCCGACGCACGACGCTTACGACAAAGTTGGCATCGACTACAGCGATGTCGATGAGATGCCAACTGAGACACGCATCAACGTCGATGGAATCACGCACGCCCGTCCAACCACAGTTCAACTCAACGACGACAACGAACTCTACCAGAGCCGGTACGAGTACACGCAGGAACTCATCAAAGAGGAGGACCACATTCCCCGGGCGGAAGCAGACCCCGACCGCGGCCACAATCACCCGTACCCGCTCGCTACGTGGAACCCGAGCTGGGCCAAGGACGACCGCGAAGTCACTCTTGGATTCTTCAGCAGTAAGAGTTGGTACGGGATGGAGACTGAGAGCGGCAACTGGAGCCGGTACTACACCTACCACCTCCAGCTGTATGATAACATCGAGAAGGGCACTGATGGCATCACCAACCTCTCCAGCAGCACCTCTGTCACCATCGAGATGCGCGACCACGATATGGTCACAGAGAACCTGAACAAGTGTAACTGGAAGAAGAGCGAGAGCGGCCAGATGGTCGAGGGAACCGCAATCAACATCCAAGCCTCCTACGTTGAGGACGGTGAGGAAGCCATCGAACGCGTGCGAGAGATGTTCGAGGTTGGCTTCGGCGAAGAGTTCGCTGAGAAGCATCTCAACGAGAACAACATCAACTACGACACGCTCCACTGCGAGCAGCCCGAGGTGTACAAGCGGTTCGACTCTGACCTCCTTGACAGTGGCGTCAGCACTCTCCGCGATTCCACCGACCTCATCACCTCCGGGGACGAGAGCGGGTCAGGCAGCGAACGCGGCGAGTGGGAGAAAGACCACTACACCATCTACGGGTTCACGAGCGACTACTTCGCTGGTCTCGGACTGCACAGCCCCACCGACGAGGACGGGGAGCCGCTCGTTGAGGAAGTGTATCTCAAAATCTACATGCACCAGCAGGCTCGACAGCTCCCGGACGACCACATGCTGTCGAACCCCAAAATCGAGGCGAAGGCATACGGCAAGTACTACGAGAGCGACTGGAACGCTGTCCGCCAGTACCTTAACCAGATTGTGAACATGCATTGCCACCACGCCGGCATCAAGGACGAGGACCTCATCGCCGACAACTGGTTCAACCCGGAGGAACGCGACGCGACCGAATGGAAGCTGCCCACCGGCCGACGCGCACAGGTTCGCCAATACTGGGCCAGCGACCGAGTCCGGCGCAACATTGAGCAGCGCCTGTTCGAAGCTGACACCGACAACTACCTCGCTACCATTCTCGGCGTCCTCCGCAAGGGAGGCAACGTCACGCGCTCCACGCTCGCCGAGTACACCGGGCTCTCCAAGCGAGGTGTCTCTCGCATCGTCAGAAAGCTCAAGGATGACAACATCCTGACCCGGGAAGACCACGGGCAGACCTTCGTCAAGTTCGCCCCAGGCCCCGCGAAGAAGAAGGTCCGGGAAATACTCGACCGCGCCGGCATGACCGAGCGCGAACTCGAAGAGAAGCGGAAGGACATCCGCGAGGAGAACATCCAGCGCCGCGAGCGGCGGAACTCCAAGGAGAACGAGAGTTCCCCCGGGGACAACGAGGATGAGGAAGTCGATACCGGCGGCCGCCCCGCCAATCCGCTCAAGCCGCTCGCCAAGCTTCCCATCGACATGCAAGACCTGTATGATGACTACCGAGCAGGCTGCGTGACCGATGAGGACATCCACGTGGATACGAGAGTCCACGAAAGTTACGCACCCTGGTAGGACCCTCCCTACCCCGTGAACGCCTGAATGACCAGCAGCAGCACTCGGCAGTGATTCCCTCTTTTTACAGATTTCTAATAATATACAACTGTATATTATTAATCGTGCTAGTCACCCACATACTCGTTATGCTTCTCAGGGATAGATAAACCGTGATATTTTCTACCACTCGATAATTAAACCGAGTTGTGAATGTGCTCCGGGAAGCATGAACCGCCTGTTTGTTGGCATCACGGACCTTTTCGTCCGCGTTCTGCAGGTGCTGCTAGTGCATCCAATCATGTGGCTCCCCCTTAGATATATGCCCCTAAGGGGGTAGGTATAGCGCGGGCTCGCATAACGCTCGCCCGCGCAGCCTAGTTCAAGGGTTATGTGATACAGGACAGAAACATGCAACTCTGTCGCACCTCTTTGGGCAGTTTCCTTGGTCCTAAGAAACTACTGTCACGAGAGTGGCGGTAACGCCCTTCAATTCGTCAGCGTGACGGGGGCCACATTGACTGTGACAATTCGGGGCGCGGATGTCTCAGGTTACTCTCGGACGTGGAGTTCACCCGTCTGTACCTTGACGCCCGGGACCAGTATGATGAGTTCAATAAAAAATCTCCATGCAGAGCCTCGCTCGGACTCACTGAGGCAGAGGAACTTGCTGCGGAGTCGGCCGATGAGTTTGATTACGGACTCCGAAACCTGTTGATGTCGCTGTGCGAAGATTTGGGCCAGGTATGATTTACTCGCCCCGCGTTCGTGTTCTCCCGGGTCACCGGCATTCCTCCCTCGGCCTGACCCTTCAGTTTTCATGGACCTGACCCCCACTGTTTCCAACTGTTCCAACTCAGATTGTCACTCTGCCTGAGGAGCCCTCCTTCTCTTCCAATTGTGTGCTCTTCTCCAGTATTTGTACGTAGAGAGCCCTCTGAAGTCAGTATACTCGAGAGATTACTAGTTGACCTACTGCTTGGTTGTCTCGTTGTCCTACTACGTGATTGATTGTTCACTCTCGGAGTGCTCCTCATGAGTGAGCATCTCGCCGCCCACTTGCCCGGGAGACCATGTGCCCGCGTGTTCAGATGACCATCCGCCTGAATGTTCTCGTGACCGGGTGCCTGCCCCTGATGTTACTGAGGATGGGGCGCGCCCCACGGCTACCCGCTCTCCACAGGTCCGCCTGCTTCTCGTTCTCGCTGGCCATCCCTACGTGGACCAGACCCTATTCGTCGGTGTGACACCACGCGCGCGTAGCACAATGGTGACGGAGAGTGTTAAATAAGTGTCAAAACTTTTGCACTACGTTACCCTTGTGGAACGATATGAAGTTCACCTTCAACGGTCAGAACATCGACGTTCACTCGCAGCGTATCATCCTCGGTCTCAAGGGTGGTCGCGTTCGAGGTGTGCAGGACCTCGCGCGGGTTGCGGGTTGGGATGTCGACAGAGACCCGGGAGCTCGCAACAAGGCGCGACACCGTCTTGAGAACAACCTGGTGCCGGCTGGCCTCGTCGAGGTCGCAGGTACGACCCACAAACAGGGTGGAGAGGCAACGATGTTCCAGCTCACCGACCTTGGCAAGGATGCGCTCGCGGAGGAACTCCCCCCGGAATTCGCGGGCGAACCAACCGTCTCAACTAACGCACAGCGCATTGAGGACCTGGAGGAGACAGTAGCGAGTCTGCAGGAGCGCATTGAACGGGAGAGCCAGCGCATCGACGACCGCCCGACGAGGCAGACCCTCAAGCGGTACGAGGAGCAGTACGATGACCTCGTCGACAAGTCTGAGCGCCTCATCGCCGAGGCCAAGGAATTCCGCAACTCGGCATGGGAGGCGGTCTGGGAAGTCCGGGATGAAGCAGGGTAATCCCCTCACGACCGCCTTTGGCGGGGGGTAACGCTGCCTATCCGCTCTCCGTCTGCTTTACTCCCCTCGACCGATAACTATCACCAGGGGGATTCAATTGAAGGTTTATACAACAGTGCTACCTTGATACGAGATACGATGTACAACGAGGAGTGGGAAGCAATCATGACCGCCGATTCGATGGAGGAACGGGTCGAGGAGTTCGCCCAACTCGCTCTTCAGCGGGCAGAGGAGTCTGGGGGCTCGGTCGACGATGTGGTCCACGAGATGACCCATGACCAATATCTCCTCAAGCACTCTACCAGCGATGTTCTCCGGGAGATTGACGAGCTGCAGCAGGAGTACTCGGATGCGTTCTACGATGGGGACGCCAATGACCACGTCCAGTCGTACCTCGACGACGCAGGCGAGTTCGAGTTCTGGCACGGCTGGGCGTACCTCTCGCTCGCCGCCGGCTTAGAGTGGGCCGTACTCCACGAGTTGGAGCAAGCGACCGCATAGGGGATTCGTTCCCTATATAAAAGTACCATTTTTAATACCATTAGGGTACCACCGCGTATATGAGGGCATGGCCCAGTCAGCCATCGATACGGCCAACGACGAACAGCCCTCCAGACACGTCTTGCTCGACCGTGGCGACGAGTGGGAGTGGAAGCTCATCGCCGAGGATGGTGAACTCACCGCGAGCAAAGCCATCCCCTATGATGGCGTCCGGTACTACACAACCAAGGACGAGAACTTCGGCCGGCAGAAGAACAGCGTAGGCAGGCTGTCGGTCGAGGGAGTCATCGACCACCTCGCCGGGGACAGCGACATCCCGCGAGACGATATTGAGGCTGCTATCGAGACTGTACGAGCAGATGATGTCCTATAATTACCTACGCGCCCCGTGACATCGGTCAACACCCGAGGCAGCTGTCGAGTGGGATGGCGAAGCCGAGCAGTTCGTTCTGGTCGAGGAGTGGCTCAATGCACTCTGTCTGCCAACGATGCTAAACTCTCCATCATTTCCTCCTCCCTGATGTCTCTCCGCAGAGTTTTCATCGCCCATGTTTCAACAGGCTCTCGAACCCCTACTCTCTCAATTTCAGCATGGAGCTTCTGTTGCGCCCACGCTTCGAATGGCTGTTCCTCGCTCACGTCTAAGTTCTGGTAATTGTCCCGGAGCTTGTCGATGTTGTCGACCTCACTCAATTTAATGTCGACCATACAGGCGTCGTCGCGCGGGTCTACCTTATGGTCGAGGGAAGCGGCATATATATCAACATGTTCACATGACCGCACGGGGACTCGGTCACGTGTTCACGTTGTCTTCTGACCGGCCGCCCCTGCGGTCGCATGAGCAGACGGGCACACGGTCAGACGGTCACACCGAGGAGAAAGAGGAGCACACCTGGGGAGACGCCAGGCTATATGTGGAGGTTCTCTCGTGGTTATCAGTATGTCACCTGAAGTGAAGACGCTCAGAGACGAGGTCTGGAACGCTGCGCTCGAAGAGCTCGTCGCCCGCGGGAAGTTCAAGACCGCCGACCTTCTCGACAAGTTAGACCTATCCGAGAGCCAACGACAGACCGTCCGGCGGACGCTCAATGCCCTCGAAGAAGACGGGTGGCTCGAACGCGAGAGCGAGCAGTCCGGTATCTGGCGGCTGGGATGGAAGGGCAAGATGCTTTTGAATGTCTCAGAAGAAACAATCGACCAGTCACGCCAGTAGGCTGATGGGCGACGATAATGTGGAATCGCGTACGGACCACAGCAGCGACCGGCCCGACCCGCTGGAGAATGCCCACATACGCTCAAACGGTGTACTCGAATGGCGCTGGTCGGTCTACCGACGAATTAAGCAGCGGTGGCGAGAGCGCAGCTGACGCGCGGACTCACTCATCCTCCCCGTCGTCGAGGTCGCCAAACATCGCGGTCTCCGCATCGGGGAACGCCTCTTCACCCCAGTTGTCCTTGTCCGTCGAGACCGTCTCCAGCTCGCAGTCCTCGCACATATCGCTTTGTTGTACGCGCTCGCCGATTTACGTACGCCAGGAGTTCCCGCAGTCCTCGTTTGGACAGTCGTAGTGGTACCAGTCAGAGCCACCAGGAACCTTCTGCTTCTCGTCCAGTTTTCCGCGCGTTCCACACAGAGGGCAATCCTTCGTTCGGTCTGGGTCATGTCCCATAATTTGAGTCTCATTTCTCCAAACATAAATTAGTCGGTGAGTGCCTACTGTGGCAAGAACCATAATCGGCCGTTCCTGCTCGCACGCTGGATTACGTGTTCAGGAAATCGGCACTTCTCTCGCCCCCGGATGTTGCACAACGTGTACCCACGCAGGTAGTACTACGCGCCGGTGCCCGCGAACTCGGGCACAAGGTCGAAGAACCGTGCTACATCTTTACGGGCGATAACCCACCGTATCTCGCCAGACTGGCGAAAACCCCCCAGGGTATATAGGGACATACTACGTGGGCAGAATATGGCCCAATCTGACACCAAATCAACATTAATCTACGCCCGGGTCAGTACCGAGGACCAAGACCTCTCCCACCAGGAAGAGAACCTCTGGAACTACGCTACCGACTCGCTCGGGTTCCCGGAGGACGACATCGATGTCCTCCGCGACAAGTCGACCGGCACCAACATCGACCGCTCCGGGTACCGTGAGATGATGGAACGCGTTCGCGCCGGCGATGCTGAGAGCATCATCGTGCGCGAAATCAGCCGCATCGGCCGCGACATTCGAGACATCCACGATACCGTGTACGAAATCGTCGACGACCACGACTGCGGCCTGTACATCAAGAATGACGGTCTCGAAGTCGACGCCGACGAAGAACTCGACATCGCGTTCAAGTCGACGATGTTTGGACTCTCACTCGCTGCAGAAATCAAGGCGAAGAAGGTGAAGGAGAACACCCTCGAAGGACTCCGGGCGGCCGAGCAGGCCGGCAAGTGTACGACGCGCCCCCCGTACGGTTTCACCACCGACGATGAAGGGTATCTCCAGCCGACCGATGAATTTAGCAACGCCCGCGAGGCCATCGAGGCGGTCGAGGAACTCGGCTGGAGCCACCGGAAGACCGCGCGCCACACGGGTGTTCCTCGACGAACCATCCCGAACATCCTCGAACGTAAAGACCTCTACCTGACCACGACAATCGACCGAGGCGACCCCGGTGAGAGCGCATGAAACTCGACGGCTACATCTGGACGCGCTGCCTTGACTGCGGGATGATGAAATACATTCCATTGCAGAACTGTCTAGGGTCGTCGGGGCGCGGGCTCGGCAAGGACTGCTACGTTGACCGCTTCGCCCCAACGCAGACGACTGAACCCACATTTCGTACCAAGTGACAATCACATTTTCCTGATGTCGTCCAGTACTGGGATGCCCAGCCTGCTGGCCAGCTCCAGTGCCTGGGAGGCCCTCGCCTGCCGCTGACCCAGGATAGATATTGACACGCCACGATGTACCAGCATGGCCGACGCCCCTGGAGTCGAAGCGTGGAGGGAACATACGAGCGCGTTTGACCGAGTGTGGTCGATTGCGACTACCGTTTCCCAGCCGCGGACCGCGTCATACATCGCAGACGAAGCCTACGTGTCGGAGAACATGGCACTTGACCACCTCAAGCGCCTCGTCGAGCTAAACGTCCTCTTGGAGAGCGACAACGAGGGAGCAACGATGTACTCGCCGGACCCGCTCTACATGCGGATGCAGGTGCTCCGCGAACTACTCGACGAGCACGGCCGCCAGGGGCTGGACGAGCTGCGAGATGAGCTACAGGAGCAGATGGACGCTCTGGAGGGTCGAGAGCAGGACCTCGCAGAGTATCGACTTGGACTCGTCGAGGAGGCTACGGACGTACGTGAACGATACACATCACGGCCATTGCACACATCTCGTACCGAGTAGTAGACCAGTGAGTATACTCTCAATATTACTAGTGGTTAGAGGAATCCGACATTAGACTCGAACGCTCCGGTCTGGACGAGGTAACCCTTGGTCGCGTGAGTACTTGCCTGGTCGGCGTATGCGGTGGTGATGGGTAGGCGCGCAGTCGAGTTATGGACCTGGATATGCGACTGGGAGAGCAGATAGACTTGGCGAGTGAGCGTCTCGATGTCGGTTTCGCCGGCGACTCGTTCAATTTGGATTGGGCGGGGAAGGCCGCCTCCATCGCGTGTCGCTAAGTATTCGGGTGCGCCGAAGGTGGCGACCGTTGCCCGTGGCTCGTTCTGGTTGATAGCGGCGATGCTCTTCACAGGCGTATCGTACTGCACATCGGAGACTGCCAGCAGGCGTGTCTGGGGCTGCTTGCGGATTTCGACGATGTCGTACTCGACGCCTTGTTCGTTGAGGAATTCCGTGGCGGGGTCGAGGTCTTCGTTCATGAAGCCATCACGGTGGATGACGATATGGGTCGGCGACTCACCGGTCACCTGCTGGTAGCCGAGGATGGCATTCTTCATAATGTCACGAACATCCGTCGACTGTAGTTTCTCCCCGAGCTGCGGTCGGGTGGACGAGTGGCCGAGGATAGTTCCATCCTTGTAGACGGCGGTCGCCGTCGCGGCAATGTTTATCTGGCCGCTGGCACCGTCCTCGGGGTAGCTCCGAGAGACATCAATCCCAATGAACATATCTGCGTCCCCAGGCATCGCATGTTCGGTTGTGAATGCGACGCCGCCAGCGGCTGCCAGCAGCCCGAGTGCCACGTTACGAGTATAGAATATTTTCGCGTCGCGGAACCGGTCGAAGTACGCCATCTGGCTGTAAATGCCCATGTTGGCAAGCGCCTTCTTCAGCTCGTCGTACGTCTCTGTCGGACTGGCGAGGTCTGCGAATCCTTCTTGGTCCGGCGGCAGTACGACGAATGCCGCGTCTACCTCGCTAGGGTCGATGGCTCCAGCCACATTGAGGCTGATGCTCTCTGGCGAGGAGAACGCATCATATTGGACGGTCTCGCTCCGTGTCGGTGGCGCGCCAGCTTGGTTGAGGAGGTCAGCCATCGTGTCCCACTGCGCTTTGCAGGTATCTGCCTGCTGCTCGGGCAGTACTACGGCCACCTCGAACGACTCTGGTGGATTGACGATACCTTTCGAGAATGTCTCGTCGGGGTGCGCACCACGCGCCCCGTCGCGGAACGTCAGAACCGACTCACCGTTCTCGTAGAGGAGGCGCAGTTGCTGCTCGTTGTTCCCGGTGAAAAACTCCGAGGAGAACTCTACCGTGGACCCATTGAGACGCACCGGGTCAAGCCGCTCGGCGAACGCTTGCGCTTTCTCGCTGCAGCGGGAGGCCGAGAGACGCGTCTTTGAGCGGGCCTGTTGGTGGAATCCGTCGGAGGCGAACTGCTTAATTTGGTGCGTATTCGGTTCGACCGCAAGCAGTTCTTGGGGGAATGAGACAGCATCATCGCCGTGCCCTTGACGTCGGGTTTCGACGACTCGCCGGTCAGCGGCCTCGATAGCGTCGAGGAGGTCAGTGTTAATAGGTGTCTGATTGTTGCGGTGGTATGCAACGACGGACTGGTTTCCCAGCGTGTTGAGCGAGTCGGTGGCGCACTCGTCCCGCAGACCCCAGACGATATGTCCTCGCCGGGGGCGATACGTCGTCTTCACCCGGAGCCCAGGATAGATGTTGTCATCATCGATGTCTGCGAGCGTCAGCTTCGGTACGAACCGGTGGCGGAAGTTGATGTGAAGGTACGCCCGCCCACTGTGACCGACTTCGACAGAGAGGTCATACCGCTCATGTAGGTCGAACTCATCGCAAGTCAGCACAGGCTCCTTTGAGAGGACTTCATCGATGCCGCGAACGAGGTAGTCATCCCAGAGGGAGCGTTTGAGCCCCTCTTCGACGAGTTCGCGGGCGAGTAACCGGTCTTTGGCCGTGGTGTAATCGAGTGTCCGAGTCTCGTCCGCCTCGACCCGGACACCGCAATCGAGGTCAAGCGGGGTCTCGCCGAGCGGCTCTGGCGTGAGAAGCATTAGCCCGTCAGTTGCAACCGGAGCCGCATCATGGTCGGTATAGAGTTCCTGCCGTACCGTGTATGCGAGGGTTCGTCGCGCGTACTCCGTGTCCGTCTTTGCGCCGTCTGTGGCTGTTAGCGTATACGTATGCAGCGTCCACTCAGGGAGTTGGTCGCGGGAGGCGAACGAGGTCATCACATGGCCTGAGTCGCTCTCTGTCTCCGCGTCGTCTGGCGTCTCATTGAGCGCGTCGTCCAAGTGATGGTCGAGCGGCTCGCCGCCCGCGAACGTTTCGTCCTCGTCAGTCGTCCCGACTTCCTGAGCGGTAGCGTTCTCGACGGTCGTCTGGTATGTTGCAGTCAGATTCTCGTAGCCGTCCTTCACTTCGTAGTCGATGTTAGTGAAGATGTACGTCGAGCCCGTGGCGTAGTCGTATGTAAAGACATCCTTGGGTGTCGTGTTCTTCCACAGGGTAATGTAACGCCGCTCGCCGTTGTCCTGCTCGAATGCGAGAGACATGCGAGGATGCTGCTCGTCGGTGTTATCGTAGACACCGGTGAGCGTGACTGAGATGTCGTACGTGTGTCCCGATGTCAGTTCGTCTGCGGTGGTGGTCGAATCGAGGTCAATCACTGTCATGCGTTGGCGGTATTGGAGCGGGTGGTATCGTAGAACAATGCGTCAAGGACGGGTCGCGTCATCGACCGCGATTGTCAAAGTTCGTCCCTTATGATGACTGCTTTCGAACGTGAACGTGTCCAGCGCGAGTGCTCCACCGCGGATGGCGAGGAGCGTTCCCCTCTTGGTTTCCCCCGCATCAAGCAGTGGGCGCGATGCGGCGGCAGCATCGTCTAGTTGCTGGCAGCCAGGGTACTCCAAGTCGATGACGCGGTCGGCGAGTTGGTCATCGCTTACACCAGTGGTGGCGCTGCAGGACTGAACGCGGTCTGGGATGTAGTCCTCACAGCAGCGGGCTGCTTCAACCAGTGCGGCCCGCGGGTTCTCAAGCGGCTCGAACCAACCCTTGGGAGCACGGTCGGTGACCGCCTCGGTGCAGCACTGTTCAATAATGCCTGCAAGTTTGCGGTTTTTTGCCCGGGCGAGAATCAGGGCGTGGGTCGCCCCTTGGTCGCGGAAGCGATTCATCCGGCGACCGCCCCGGGTAATCCCGACCTTCACACGGTCCTTTGCTACGAGGTACACTTCGAAATCATGGCTACAGTTTTGCTCCCGAAACTCAGGAAACGGACAGTCCTGATACGTGCAGGCGTTCCCTGGCGAGTAGACACACTGGGTGTGTGGTGGGGTTCCGCGGCACTCCGGGCAGGGAGAGGTCTCGCTCTTGGCCCCGCAAGCTGTGCAGACGCGCTCCTCGTGGAGGGTGAGGGTGATAGTGTGCCCGAGAAGTGTACCGAGGTCAAGACCTTCCTGCTCCGTCGTTAGATATAGCGTCGGAGATGAACCCTGCCACGCTATTGAGGAGAAGGGAGCGTCGCAGAGTGCTTGCCGTTGGAATGCGTCCAACGTCTGCTGACCCGACACATCTGCGTCATGTGGGGTGGACCGCTTCACGTGACAAAAGTGTTCTCAGAATGCTATAATAAACGCTTCGCTGTACACTTGCCAGCTTCGCGCTCGGTTGATACTACGCCGGTTGGAACGGGCGACGAGAATACTGTAGTCTCCACTATCCAGCGGAGTGTTCAACTCCGAAGTGAATTCAATCCATTGTTTTTATATATTCCTTTTTCAGTTGTACATACTAGATGGACGCTGGGTTCCTTGGAGGGGTAACAAGTGACAGATTACAAATTTGCTGACTTGTTTGCAGGTATAGGTGGCACTCGCGCCGCGTTCTCCCAAGTGGATGGATACGAAGGAGAGTGTGTATTCTCGTGTGAAATCAGCGAGGAAGCCCAGAACGCCTACGAGCGCAACTGGGGGGAATCCATTACCGAACACGACATCCGTGACGTGGACGCCGGTGCGGTACCCGACCACGATGTGCTTCTCGCGTGCTGGCCCTGTCCCTCGTTCAGCCGGATGGGGAAGAAGGACGGCTTCGAAGACGAACGCGGGATGCTCTTCTTCGAAATCGTTGACATCCTCAAGAAGAAGCAACCAAAGGCGTTTCTGCTGGAGAACGTGAAGAATCTCCGGTCTGTCAATGACGGGAGCGCGTTCCAGACCGTCAAATCCCATCTCACTGCGGCAGGCTACCACGTGTACGACGAGGTGCTGAACGCACTGGACTTTGGGCTGCCCCAGCACCGAGAGCGACTCATCCTCGTTGGCTTCCGCGAGGACATCGCCCTCACGAGGGATAGTTTCGAAATCCCCACGCAGAACGGCAATCCGTTAGATACCGAAGAGAAGCAGCGCACGGCTCTCGCCGAACTCCTGGAGGACGACCCCGACGACCGCTATGAGGCCAGCGAGAAAATCAAGCAGGACCGCCGCGAGAGCGTTGAGGACCCCGACGCAATTCCCGAGCCCTCGGTGTGGCACGAGAACCGAGCTGGCGACATCAAACCACGCCCGTACTCCTCAGCACTCCGGGCGTCCTCCTCGTGGAACTACATCCTCATCAACGGCAAACGCCACCCCACCGTGCGCGAGATGCTGCGCTTGCAGGGCTTTCCCGAGTGGTTCGAGATGGATGATAGCAACCGCTCGCGAGCACGCCGCCTTACCGGGAACACCGTCCCCGTCCCCATGATTCGTGAACCCGCCGCTGCCCTTCTTGACGAAATCATACCATAATTGATTAATGTGATTGATGGTTAGCTGAAGTGTGGGGGTTATAGCATGGACGCGGTGAGGCCCTACGCCAACGCATGTGAGGAGAGAACGTTCCTCGCAGGGTTCCTACAGGACTCCATCGAAAACTCAGGCGACCCATTCCACCTCGGAGACACGGAATTAGCCATCGTCGAGGCAGCTCTCCGCGCCTTCGAGCAGCAGAAGTCGGTCGTCATCCACAACCCCTTCCCGTCCGAGTCGCTCTCAGTCGCCATCTGCGCCGCTTACGCTTACTCGCAGAAACCCACCACCGGGGGCCCGAACCAGCCGATGCTGCTCCTCCCATCGATGGGGTACGTCACGCGCTTCGACGATTTTCACCATTCGCGCACGCTGAACCCTGACTCGAACGCCGTGAACTCACTCATCCGCCGCGAAGTGGTGCGCGCCACGTCTGAGGTCGAAGACCGCTGGGGACTGTACACGGCTCCGACCAACGATACGTTTGTGTTCGACGAAGATTGTCCCCACCTCGGAGCGATGTTCATCGATTTCCGTCGTCCCGAGTGGGCTGAGCAGTCGTTCGACCGCATCGAGGAATTCTGCGAGAACCATCCAGACGTGCCCGTGGTGTACTATACCGACGAGGAGGACGCCGCCTTCGAACTCACATGCGACCGACTGGGCGTCGAGCCCCTTCGTGTGACCAACGACTTGCTCTCGACTGCCGACGTGTCCAACGACCCTGAGAACGGCGAGAGCGACCTAACCGTTCAGCAGCGAATCTTGTCAAACGGCGGCGTGAACGTCACGTATGTCTCCGTCGTGGACGAGGACTTCAGCGAGTTGTTAGAGGACTTCACGATGCTGAAGAACAAGCTGCAGGAGCGCGACATCGCCCCGCTCGCGGTCGGGCGCGTGTACAACCTACTGACCAAGCAGCCGTTCAAGCCGAAGTACTGGACCGAGTGCGTTAAGGGCGACGGCTATTACAGCGACGTACCAACCTACCTCGACCTCATCCGCACGAAGTCCGACCAATCGGATGGCGTCGGGGGCGACCTACTCTCGAACTACGCGCGGGTCGCCAACACCGTTCAAGGTCACCTCAACGACCACCACGCGCTCCAGAACAACGTTTTCAACGCGATGCAGAACGCCGCTCGCGACGAACGAGATACGGTGTTCGTGGTCTCGAACGCGGCGGAGCGGGACGCGCTGATGAGTGCTGCCACGGGCGAGGGATATGCGATTCCCGAGAACGTGCAGTTGCTGGAGATGGGACAACTCCAGCCGAATCCCGACCGGCACCACATTTTCTTGTTCCCGCCGTATTCCGAGTCGTACATCTATGAGTTCCCGCCGTCGAAGCACATCGCGTATGTCCACAACGCGATGTGGCACCGCTACGTACAGACGAATTCGAAGCGCAAGATGAACGGAAAAGCCACTCACGAGTCACGAGCGGTCGGTGGTAACGGCGGTCCCGGTGAAATCACGGACTTCGTGTTCGACATTGATGAGGTGGAGGACGATATTGAACGCCGCCTGCGCCAGAATCCGCTCTCACTCATCACCGACGACTCCGGCAGCGAAAGCGACGACGAGGACAACGGTGGCGGACAGACTCGTCCGACGCGCCGCTTCTACCTTGACAACGACGAGACGCTCGACGTGACCGACGGACAGCACATTACCACATATGACAGTTCAGAGGCGGCCATCAAACGGAAGGTCGCAAAGAACGTCTCCGCAGGCGACGAAATTCTACTGGTTGATTCGGTCGCGGACGACATCTACGACGTTTTGGTGGACTCAGTGGACAGCCGTGAGACAATGCGTGAGAACTTCAACACCGTGGAGAACTGGCGGGAGATGCTCGTCAGTGAGATGGAGGCACGCAATCTTGACGACGAGGACGTACTGGACGAGCTGCAGGAACGAGGCTCCGACCTCGAAGACGACCGCACGATTCACGACTGGCGGACGGGTGACCGTTACGGTCCCGGCGACGCCGCCGACGTGCGGCGAACTCTCCAGATATTTCGTCCGCAACTCGAAGAAGCCGCGTTGGAACAGGTTCACGGCGTGGTCTGGGAATCACTGAAGACTATCCGAACTGAGCATCGCCGCCTCGGGCGCGACGTGCGTCGTGCCATTGAAGCCGAGGTGAATCCCTCTACCAGCGCAGAGTTCAACGCAAGTGTTAACGAAGCTATGATAAAGAACGTCACGAGAGACATAGAAAAAGTCACGGTAACGAAAATTACCAGACTCAAATACTCTGAGTGAACGGGGTTCATCACCGCTCCCTCCGAGCGTGGTATCGGCACGAAACTAACAAAAAATCAGGTCGTAAACGTGTTCAGCACGTCACAACCGGGGCATGACAACCCCTACGACGCCATTGGAGCATCGATTCTGAACGAAGCCCTCACGCGGGCCCGAGGCCGCCATCAGCCGTACTGCGTGGCCGAATCCCCGAGAAAGGCGTACTACGTTTCCAATCTCGCACCCACACATGGCACCGACGATGACGGAGATTTCGTCTCCCAAATCAACCCGAGCGCCATCACGCTCGACTTCAAGCCGAAAGACCCCAACGCCACCTTCCCCGTGGCCGTCGAGTTCGACCTCTACTATCCGAGTCATCCGACCTACGACGAGTACGAAACGCTCGTTGAACGGTCGCGCCACGTGGCCGACATCAACCAGCCTGGTACCACGCCCGAGGCCGACGACGGGGAGGTCGAAGCTGATGGTGGCGCGGAAGCCGCCGCGTCCGACGCAGATGGCGGGACCGGGACTGACGCCGTGAACGAGGACGACCTCTACGCGCTTGACAGGTCGTTCTACCGGCGCGTCACAGTCGAGTACGAGGATGACCTCGACCTCTCTGACCCTGACGCGGCTGACCAGTTCACACGCGGCATACAGCAGGCCATCGAGAACGCCATCGATTCGGCCACCGACGAGGTGAAGGCGACGCGCGAACAGCCCGACCCTGAAGACTACCCGAACCTCGACCTCCACGACCTCGACAAGTCGGAGTTCCAGCGGGTCATCGACGACCTGCCTGAGGCTCCGACCCAGGCCGTCCAGTGGAACGTCACGTTCGGCGTCGTCCAGCACAACGGCGAGGTGGCTCTCCGTCTGATGAATGAACCCGTAGGCGTCGGCGACGACACGGAGAACGCCGACGAGTCCCATGTGTTCAACCCGAAAATCGAGGTAGACGCCCGCCTCAACAAGTACAAGTTCGACCTCGGCCCCGACGACTACCGCTTCGACCAGCACATCTGGGCGAAGGGCCACAACTGCTCGACCACGGTCGAGCCCATTGACGAGGCCGCCGACGAGTACCACGTCGAGACTACAGCCACGCCGCGCAGCGAAGTCTACGAGTTTGAATTCAATCAAGACCACGACACGCGGTTCGACGCGCTCGCGGGCAACGTCGCGGGGAAGTCCACCACTGACGTGCTCGAAGCCATTGCCGACGACATGGAGGACTATGCCGAGGAGTGGTACACCGACCACCTCGACGACTTCCTCACCGAATACAACGCGGAGAGCGAGTGGCGCAAGTACAGCGACGACACACGGCTGGAGACCGTCTTCTCGCTGGCCGAGGAGGACCCGAACGACGACGCCAGCGCGTGGAGCGGGCCGGGCGAGGTCATCGAGTACACGCGCGCCATCGTCAATTTCCTCGAAGAGGTCGAGCGGTTCAACAGAGGCATCGAGGTGCTCGACGAGCAGCCTGACGTGCTGCGGTCATTCCAGTGGATGAACGAGGTCAACCATCGAGTCCATTGGCTGATGACGCCCGACGACGAGGGGTTCGACGGCTGGCGGCTGTTCCAGTTGGTGTTCATCGTCTCGAACCTCCCCAGCATCGTCGCACGCGACCCAGCGCCCGAGTACGAACAGTACGCCTCTAAATACGACGATATGGCGGAGGTGCTATGGTTTCCAACGGGTGGAGGCAAGACCGAGGCATATCTCGGGCTCGTCCTGTTCAACCTGTTCTTCGACCGCCTGCGCGGAAAGAAGAACGGCGTCACCGCGTGGATTCGCTTCCCGCTGCGTCTGCTGTCCCGCCAGCAGAAGTCGCGGTTTATGAAGGCGATGCTCGTCGCTGAGGACATCCGCACCACGTCCGAGGACGAGGGCGGCCTCGGCGACGCGGGCACCGCGTTCTCGCTTGGTTACTTCCCCGGTAGCCGCGACAGCCCGAATGCGCTCGGCGGGCGGAGCAACAATTTCGACGAGACGTTCGCGGCGGCGGACACTAGCGACGCCGCCCAAGAGACGCTGGAGAACATGTGCCAGCACCTCGACGAGTGCCCGCTGTGCGGCAGCGAGGTGACCGTCCACTACGACGAGACGGCCAACAGCGTGTACCATCATTGCTCAGGCAATGCACTCGCGGACGGTGAGGACTGCATCGACCGCATCCCGCTGTACGTCACTGACCGCGACATCTACCGCTACACACCGTCGGTGCTGCTCGGGTCGCTCGACAAAATCGCGGTTATGGGGATGCAACCCCGATTCGCAAACCTGTTCGGCAACTTCACTACCGAGTGCCCGATTCACGGACTGGGCTACTCCGACCGCTGCTCGGAACACGATAGCGTCTGCGACTTCGAGAAAGGCTCCGACGACCTCATCGAGGTTGAGCCCGGAACCCGCGACCCCGCCAAGCGCGGCGAAGTTGAGTACTTCGACCCTATCCCGACACTTCATCTCATCGACGAGGTTCACCTACTCAACGAGGAGCTCGGCGCGTTCGCCAGCCATTACGAGACGACGTACCTCTCGTTGTGCGAGAAGATTGGCGACGCACAACCAAAGGTCATCACGTCCACCGCAACCATCGCCGAGTACGAGCGTCAGGTCGAGAACCTCTTCCAGAAGGAGGGGATGCGCTTCCCCGAGGAGGGACCGGAACTCGGAGAGACGTTCTACGGTGAACTCAACGAGCAAAAGGTCGAGCGCGAGTACCACGGCCTGACCCCGAACAACCGAACTCACCTGTACGCGGTGCTGGACCTCGTGAAGCAGTACCACGAGGTCATCCGCGACTACTACGACAAGGACCCGGACGAGCTCGCCCGCGAGGTGGTGCGCGCATACCACGAACGCAACCCCGACGCCTCGCCGCTCGACCCCTCGGACCAGGACGACCTCGACGACCTCGTGGACCGCACGGGCTGGACAGACGCCCTCGACGCCGACGAGAAGGCGGAAGTGCTGGAACTGTACGAGACCTCGCTCGTCTACTTCACCAACAAGCGCGAGAAAGACACCTACCGCAAGAACATCGGCAAGCAGATTGCCGACGAGATGACCGAGGACGGCTACGAGGTACCACTCGAAGAACAGCAGTTGACGGCGGACACCGAGGACACGGGCGTCCTCGACCGGCTCGAAGACCCCGAGGACGACTGGCACGAGCGCATTGACACGGTGCCTGCCACCAGCTTCGTCGGCCACGGCATTGACGTGGACCGCTTCAACTTCATGCTGTTCTTCGGGTATCCCAGCCAGACGTTCCAGTACATTCAAGCGTCCTCGCGCGTCGGGCGGCAGGACGACAAGCCCGGTCACGTGTTGGACGTATTCCGCCCGTTCGACAAGCGAGACCGCCACCGCTACAAGTACTTCGAGAAGCTCCACGAGTACCTCTCGCGGACGGTCGAGCCCGTCCCCATCGACCGCTGGGCGAAGTTCGCCGTCGAGAAGACGTTCTCAGGCGTGCTGATGAGCATCCTACTTCAGTACTACCGGCCGCTGCTGTTCCGCAAGCGGGACGCCGACGGCAACCCATACACGCTCGGGTCGGGCAGCAATGAGCAGCGGGTGAACCTCCAGAACGCCGACCACCTCTACGAGGCTATGAACAACGACCGGTGGTTCCCCGAACTCACCAAGGACAAGCTGGCCAAGCATCTCTCGGACGCCTACGGGCTCGACAACCAGTTCTATACGAACGAGCACTTCCGCGAACGCGTCATTGAGGGGTCTGCGGAGGAGGCCAGCCGCCTCGACGACATCTGGCGGTACTGGAACGACCGTCTCGACACCGAGATGGACTATCCTGAGTTCCGTGACAAGCACAAGCCGATGATTAACCTGCGTGACATCGGGACCAGCGGTGACGTAACGTCCTACACGAAGTCGGGCGACTCTGACTTCATCGAGGCCCTCACCCAGAACTGACCATGCAGCAAAACGACATCCACGGACGCACGCATCGGCCGCCGACTAGCCGCAACAACGGAGGTGACGCGCGATGAGCAGCGGGCCGAAGAAGATGACACGCCGGCAGTCGAAGTTCATCTACGAATTCCTGCCCTACAACACGTTCAACCACGCCCACTGCAACATCAGCGGGCGGATTATGACGCTGTACCACGAGCAGGATGACCGAGGCCGCGACGTGGACCCCGGCGTGCCGAAGAACTACCTTATTAACCGCATCCACCGGCGCATCTCCAAATGGCCGAACGCGGAGTCGATTCGTGACGACCTCTCGTACTCCGTAACCGAACTCGTCGTCCCCAACGGCGCGGGCTATCACCTCTATCCCCGTACATTCGAGTGCGAACGCTGCGACTCCATCACAACGTTCACCCGGGACGACGACATCGAGCCCACTGCCGACGAGAACGTTGACGGCACCGACTACACCCGCTGCAAGAACTGTGGCGCGAAGCTGTCCGACCGCGACCAGCTTCCGTTCGTCGGCATCTGCGAGTGCGGGGGCATCAACGAACTCTACGTGCCCGACTGCTGCGACGTAGGGATGGAACTCCACCGCGAGACCACCCAGATGGCCAACTGGTACTTCCAGTGCGCCGACTCCGATTGTACGGAGGGCAGCGGCGGGTCGCGCAACACAATCCCGTTCTTCGCCGTTGGCACGCGCTGCCCACGTGGGGACTGCGATAACGAGGAAATGGACATCATTAACCATACCGCCTCCCGCGCGTTCTACCCACAGGTCTACAACCTCATCAACGTCCGCCCCGAACTCGACGACCTCCACGAGAGCGACCACTACCGGGGCCGCATTGTCAGCGACTACCTGCGTGGCACGGACAACACCGGGCCGAGCGACCAACAGATTCGCCGCAAGGCCGACGAAATCTTGCAGACCGAATCCGGCGCGGGCCTACTCTCCGCCGACGAAGACGAGGCTGACGAGGCGATGGAGGACGCCCGCGAGGAACTCGGCATCGACGTGCAGGAACACCGCCGCGAGACCAGCCGCTGGCTCCACAACCAGTATGACGGCGACGAGACGGACCTCGCTGAGAGCGTATACGAACACCTCAGCATCACCCACCCTGATTACGAGCCCCAGGGCGGCATCAAGGCCACGTCGTATCAGGAGATGGTGGACAACGGTGCGACCGATACCCACCTCGACCTCTCGGTCGTCAAGAAGTACAACAACCTCCGCAAGTCACTGAACTTTGACGAGATGCGGCTCATTAAGAACTTCCCCATCACCACCGTTACCTACGGCTACACCCGCCACGCGCCCGAGCCGCCGGGAGAGCAGCGCGACCCCGCCGAAGTGGATACGGAGGAAGCCGGACGCCTCGGCGAGGAGGGGGCCACCGACGGTGAAGGAGCGAACGACGACGCGGACGAGGACGGCCTCGACCGCCCTATTCAACTCAACCTATTCAAGCGCGGCGACGACGCCGAGCCCCAACTCTACGTCCAGACCAACGACGCCGAGGCCGTGATGGTCAAACTCGACAAGGAGGCCGTCCTCGACTGGCTTGAAGCGAACGAGGTTATCACGCCCGACGAACGCCCAGACATGAGCGACCCCGAGGACGTGCGCCGCTGGTTCCTCACCCACATCGACGAGCCCAGCCGCTACGAGTCGCTCCCGGACCACGGCATCCAGAACTCCACGGAGGCAATCTCGCGGCACTGCTACACGCTGCTGAACACCACCGCCCACCTGTTTATCAACGCGATGGGCGCGCTCGCAGGCCACCAGCGCGAGTCGCTGGTCGAGCGGCTGCTGCCGCACTCAATGACGTTCATCATCTACAAGCGGCCTGACACCGACTTCACGCTCGGCTCGCTGTGGACGCTGTTCGAGGAGCAGTTCGACGACTTCGTGAATCACCTCGACGAACTCAACGACTGCTCGTACGACCCTGTGTGTATGCACGACGAGAACGGGGCGTGCGAGGACTGCCTGTACCTCGCCGCTATCTCCACGGAGAACGCCAACCACAATCTTGGACGCGCCACGTTCTACGGCGGCCCGTTCGACGGGTTCCGCTCGCACGACGCCGACGCGCCGCGCGACGACCTCATTGGCTACCGCGACATCTAACCGGTTACGCGCCCTGACGTCCGACCACGGGCGTCCTTACACCCTGACGCTATGCCCAATTCAGACCTCACCCCGGATACGCTCTACGCCACGGCGGACGCGCTCGCGGAGACGGTGCCAGTAGAGCATCTCGACGGCGTTTGCGCCACGCTCGAATACCTCCATCACGCGCCGCGCGACATCTCCATCGAGGCTCTCCGCAACCTGAGCCCCTGCGCGCTCACCGAACAGGAGGCGCAAATCGTCATCCTGCGGCTGGAGACCGAGGGCATCCTCACCGACGACCACCTCGACGACCGCGCACTCCACCTCGTGTTCGGAGCCGCCCGCCTGCTCGCCACCGAGGACGCACCGCCTGAGAACACCGTGGTCGCTACCATCCCGTACGACGACCGCGCGCTTGACCAGTCGATGTTCAAGGCACTCCACGACAACATGCTGTCGCTCATCCGGTCGGCGGAGGACAACCTCGTGCTGATGAGCCCGTTCCTCAGCGAGCGCGCCTACCGGCGGCTGCGTCCCGCGCTGCATACTGCGACCGACAACGGGGCCGATGTGACGGTCATCACGCGCTATCTAACCTACGGTGGCGATGACGGTGAGTACAACCGCAAATTCGTTACCGAGGTGCTGGAAGACCGTTATCTCGGCAACTACACGACCTGCTATGAGTACATCGATGACGAGACGTGGACGACGTTCCACGCCAAACTTGTCCTCGCGGATAACCACACGGCATACCTTGGCACCGCCAACATCACGCACAAAGGGCTCGGCGACAACCTCGAACTCGGCGTAATATTCCGCGACCGCACCACAGAGCGGTTCGCTGCGCTCGTAGACGCTCTTCAAGAGTCCGAGTTACTCCACCAAGTGGTCTGCGACTCCGGGCAGTTCATCCGCGTCTGACGCGAAGGTCACTCGCTCGTTGAGGATGGGGACTTTTTAACGCCCCCATTTCAACTAACGGCACTGTCGACGCTAGGGGCACAGACAGGCATCGTCACGTGGAGATTCGGATGCGGGTGCGGCCGTGCCCGTCCCCGGGCTCAACGGTCACGCTGTTGGAGACGCGGATGGCACAGAGGGTACAGTCGCCGCGGAGGTCCCCGTCGAGGTGGCGCTTCACAAGGTCGTAGACGCGGCGTTCGAACTCCGGGTTTTCGAGGTGGTTCAGGCCGAGTTCCTCGCGTCGCTCGTTCACCCGGCGGCGCGCCGCATCACACGTCCGGGCCTGGTCGAACACGACCTCGCGCTTGACGGTCCGCATCGCGGTTCCGGTCCGCGATTCCTCGGGCAGCTGTTTCCAGTACCGCTTGTGGGAGTGGGTGCCGCTGCCGCCGTGTATCTTGCCGTGACATTCGCGGCAGACGACGAGGAGGTTGCGTGGGTGGTTGTCGGTCGGGTCGGCGTTCTTGTGGTGGACGACGAGGTCTTTCTCCTCCCAGCCGTTAGCGAAATTGAAATTGATGTCCTCGACGGGGCAGCACCGGCAGTACGGCTCGTAGTACATCTTAGCGCACTCCCTGGGGTCGTCGGATACGTGCGGAGGCGTGTCCTCGTGACGGGCCGGAAGCGGGCGATACGTACTGACAATCCTCCCATGTCGCTATCGAGGCTACAGTAAGGAAATGGGGAAGAGGGAAGCTACAGACGACTGGAGTGGAATACGCTACCAAATCTGCCGTGTTCCAGTTCCGGTCGAGTAGCGGGTCATTAAACATATATGATGTTTTTGAGACAGCAAATGGCTCCTACATTTACGATGAATCTCGATTGCCCCTAAGGGCAATAGGGAAGGTCAACTGTCTTCCAAAACAGCCGTTAGATGGCTGGAAACAGGAGAATGCTCCGACAGGGATTCGAACCCTGGTCATTGCCTCGAGAGGGCAATATGATTGGCCGGACTACACTATCGGAGCGGGCTTCGTCTGCGTCTTACCGTAACGTGGTACGATGTTTAAGCATTCCGTTTCGAACTGGGGGTGATTCGGGGTGCCACGGGACGATTACTCGTCGAATGGCGACTTCGTCGCCTCGGGTTCGAATCCTTCGAGGCTGATGATGTTCTCGCGGCCGACGCGGAGTTTGCTGATGGTGCCTTCGTCTTCCATGTCCGAGAGGAGCATGCTGACTTTGGATTTCGACCAGCCGGTCTCCTCGACGATGTTGACTTGTTTCATGCGGCCGCCGTTTTCGCGAATGAGTTTGACGACGCGGTCTTCGTCGCTGAGGAGTTCGTCGTCAAGTGGGTCCGCTGGCTGTTCGTCGGTGCGGATACTGGGGCTTGCGGCAGACGATGGGGGGGAGTGGGGTGGTGCTTGATCAGTAGTGGTGGTTGCCGATTCGGTGTCTGTGGTGGTCGTCTCGTGACTTCGGCGGCGGTACCAGATTGCCAGGCTTGTCGCTCCGAGCACCAGTAAGCCACCGATTGCGATGAGGGCTGTCCACGGTGTGTCACTGCTGTCGATGTCAGACAACATGGAGTTGGCGTTGCCGACTCCGCTATCTTTGCCGTCGTCGGGTTCGAGGACGATCCGTGGATGTCCCTCGATGAACTCTCGTTCGCCGCTCCAGCGGATGGTGGGTGCGTCCTCGAGGGAGGTGCCGGCGTACTGTGGATCGGGGTCGGCGGATTGGAACGTGAGTTCATCGCCGGGGTCGACGATTATCGTCTGTTCTTCGGTGATGTAGATGCCCTGGAAGACGTCGCCGACGGTCAGTCGGTTCTGGTCGTCGTCGACGGCAGCGAACCCGTGCCAGGTAAACGACATTTCGACGACGCCGACGGGGTTGAGTTGTCCTTCTATCCGGGCGGATCGGTTGAAGTTCGTCGCCTCCATCTCTCGGTCGGTGGCTTCGGCACTGATGTCGGCCATCGATTCGACCTGGAGTTGGAAGCGATCGAAGAGTTCGGTCTCGTCGGCGTTGGCCTCGAACTGTTCTGCGAACGCTTCGAAGTTTTCACGCTGTTCGTCCTCGTCGCTGGCGAAACGCTGTTCGTATCGGAACGTCCAGGTTGCAGTTCCGTTCGTGTGGATGGTGATGTCGAAGGTCGTCGTATCGAAGTCACGGGAGTTGACGCTGGGTTGGCTGGTTCGTTCGGCGGTGCTCGAGTGCAGGCTGGTTTCGGCGTCTTGTCGTGTGTCCGTATCGGATACGACGCCGCGGTCCCCGAGCCCGCTCTCTACGGCTATCGCCGAGCCGGGAAGAGCGACGATCACGACGAAGATAGCACATGCGAGTAGCCCGACGAAGACCGACCGGTTCATTGGTTTCCCACTACGTGCCGTAGCTAAAAATGCTTGTGAATACACGGGGATGTGGCCGGCGTGGGCCGTGGGATTGGCCTGCAGTCGTCGGGTTCGGCTCCGGGCCTGCTGGACGACGGCGGTGGTGGCGGGTGTGAGTGGCTCGGCCGTGTCGTGTCGACACGCACAAATCGGGCGCGACCGTAGCCACAGTCATGATAGCGAACCTCGCACAGGGCGTTCAGGCCTTCACGAGCAACGTCTTTCTGGTCACTGGCGAGCGGACCGTCGTCGTCGATCCTGGGGCGAACTTCGACGTCGTCGACGCGATCGACTCTCGTGTCGCCGATCTCGATGCCGTCGTTCTCACTCACACGCACCGTGATCACGTCGGCAATCTCGAGGCGGTCAAAGAGGCTTTTGGTGTCGATGCGTGGGGGTACGACGGCTCGATCGACGGCGTCGATCACGAAATCGAAGACGAAGAGAGCGTCCGTCTCGGTGATCACGAGTACGTCGCGCTCCACACGCCCGGCCACAAGGACGATCACCTCTGTTTTTACTCGGCGGATGCGGGCGTCCTCTTTGCCGGCGATCTCGTCTTCCAGAACGGGAGTTTCGGACGGACGGATCTCGAGGAGGGTGACAGGCAAACGCTCGTCGAGAGCATCGATCGCGTCCTCGAGTGGGTCGACGAGCGTCTCGGGGAGATGCACACGGGGCACGGCCCGAGTGTGAACACCGAGCCATACGATCACGTCGAGCTTGCCTCTCGGATGGCGCGTCAGGCCTGAGGTGGTTCCGAGCCGGGGGCCGCCACAGCGGCGAGCAACGCGTCGTATGCGTCCTCGTAGGCGTCCGCAATGACTGCCGGATCACTCCGCTCGTCGGTTTCCAGCGGCGGCAGCGAGACGCGCTCGACTGGATCGAGATAGTCGAGGACGGCGGAGACCCGTTTCTCGAGTGTGCCGTCTCGTGGGCTCGAGCTTGCGATTTCGCAGGCACGGCAGTATCGGTCGCCGCGGTAGACGGTCGCGCGGCCGGGTCGGACGGCCGCGACGGCGGTGACGGTGGCAGGGTCGAGCGAGGTGAGCGGTTGTGCGATGTCGCTGTAGGATTCGACGACCGCGATTTCGCTGTCTTCGATCTCCCTGGTGAGAGACTCGAACGCTGGGACGTGGTGAGTGGACGCGACCTCGTTGAGTTCGTCGACGGTCTCGACGGGGATGGCGTCCTCGAGCGGGAGTGCCTCGACGATCGGGTCGGGTACTGTAGCGGTTGCATTCCGGACGTAGGTCTCGCCTTCGCCGGGTCGACTGATCCGGTCGATCAGGAACTCTCGGTCTCTACGGCCCAACAGTCCGTTTCCGGTTTCACTGCCGGGAGCCGGACGCCACAGCCGATGGACTGGGTTGAGTGCTTCGGGTGTTCGGCCACGCTCGTCGGCAGCCGTGAGTCTGACAGCGTCTGTACCGTAGAGACGGCCGTCAGCGAGCGCACGCTGGCAGTCGTCGTGATCAAACCAGTAGTCGTTGCCCGCACGCGGCTTGTAGCCGGCCCCACCGGTTCGCTCAAGCAACCCGACGGAGAAGGTTGTCTTTCCGGCGTCGACGCGGTCGGTACCGACGACGAGCAACAGCATGCGTTACGCTGCGAGTCCGTAGTAGCCCGGTTCGTCGTCGGTTCGCGGTTCTGCGACGACGAGATCGTCGGCGTTGACCATGATCCACGGGATCGCCCAGTCGAGCAGGATGTCCTCGGTTTCGGCTTCAATCTCCGCGTCGGGTTCGAGTCCCTGGAGTAGACGAGCGATTTCGTAGACGGTGTACATCTGGTCTTCCTCGAGCAGTTCCTCGGGGGTGTAGAAATCACACGGTGGGAGCGTGCCGAACTCGGACTTCGGTACTGGCATAGACGCTAGTACCGGGTCGTCCCTCAAGACCGCACCGGTCCCGGCCGCTGTGCTTTCGTTGTCTCTCCCGGGGCACTGGCGGTTAGAGCGACCGCCGACAGGAACGTGTCAGTCGTCTCGAGCGGTCACCGACCGAACGCACGGCTCGTCGGTGTCGCGTCGAAAAATACGAGAGTTACCGGTCGTCGCCTACTCGAAGTGGCCGAGACACTTCTGGTACTCTTCGTCTACTTTGTCCCAGTCGACGACGTCGAAGAAGCCCTCGATGAAGCTCCCGCGGTCCGGGCCGTAGTCGTAGTAGTACGAGTGTTCCCAGACGTCACACGCAAGGATTGGGTGAGCGCCCCAGAGCGCACCCTGGTCGTGCTTGTCGACGGCGACGTTGCGCAGTTGCTTGGAGACGGGGTCGTAGACCAGCAGTGCCCAGCCACCGGCAGCGCCGGCTGCGGCCTCGAACTCGCCTTTCCAGCCCTCGTAGGAGCCGAAGTCTTCCTCGATGCGGTCGGCGAGTTCTCCCTCGGGTTCGCCGCCGCCGTCGGGCGACATGTTCTCCCAGAACAGCGTGTGGAGGTAGTGTCCACAGCCGTTGTGGGTGACGTTCGAGAGTGCGCCGGGCGTCGAGCCGAACTCGCCGGATTCGCGGTTCTCGGCGAGTTCCGCTTCGGCGCTGTTGAGACCGTCGACGTACCCCTGGTGGTGGGTGTCGTGGTGCCAGGTCACGACCTGCTCCGAGATGGCCGGCTCCAGTGCGTCGTACTCGTACGGAAGTGGTGGAAGTTCGTGGTCAGTCATATGTACACACCTGTAGCTCTTTTAACGCTAGCATACCTGTTAAGGCTTGAGGTGGGAGACGGTACCACCCGCCATATTTTGGCCCTTGAACTACTAGTCGGACGTGTCGCTCGTTTCTTGGACCCAACAGCAGTAGTCGGCTACAGCTCCTTGTGGCGAGCGTGCTCGAGCCACTCCTCGATCGACGGCTGCGTCCAGTAACGAGCGGTTTCGCTTCGTTGATCCTGTTCGAGGACGCCTACTTCCTCGAGCTTCGGCAGGTGGACGTGCTGTAGTTCGGTCCGAATCCGTTGTTTTCGGTCGGCTTCGGCGCCCTCCGACTCCGTTCCCGTCTCGGAATCCGAATCCACCCTCGCCTCGAGGGCCGCGACGTAGTTCGTGAGTTCGTCGATAGTTGCAACCCCATCGTCCCGTTCGTGCAGGTAGTACAGTGCATACCGGCGACGGCGATCCGAAAGTAGGTCGAAGACGCAATCGAGCGACGGCGTAGACCCCACCGTAAGCGCCGTCGACCTCCGTTCGGCTTCACGCATCCCCGGACCACCTACCGTGTGTTACCATTCGAAACCACCACGAGCCTCTACTGTGGCCGACACATTAGGTGTTACGTCTATCTGAGGCGCGGCCCGAACTAAATAAGTTGTATATTACAGTCCTCGGACCTAAACGCGGCGGCGACACCAGCGGCTCGAAGAAGGGAGTCGAGAGTCCGGCGAAAAGTGTGAAAACGAACCGGTTACTCGTAGAGCCACTCGGCGTCGTGCTGATCGTAGTCGATCAGTTCGTCATCGTCGAAGTGGATCGCAATCTCGCGTTCGTTTGCACCGTCGTCTTCGTGGTCGGCCGCGTGGACGACGTTCCGGCCGAGATCCAGGGCATAGTCGCCACGGATCGTGCCGGGATCGGCCTCGAGCGGGTCGGTCTCGCCGATCATCTGGCGGACCTGACGGGTGGCGTCTTGGCCCTCCCAGACCATCGGCACGACCGGGCCGGAGGTGATAAAGTCGACGAGATCGTCGTAGAACGGCTTGTCTTCGTGTTCGCCGTAGTGCTCTTCGGCCCGTTCGCGGGGCATGTTCTCGACCTTGATACCGACGAGTTTGAGCCCGCGGTCCTCGAGTCGGGAGACGACCTCGCCCACGAGACCGCGTGCGAAGGCGTCAGGCTTGACCATCACGAAGGTACGTTCGTGGTCGCTCATTGGCTCTCGTCCTCCTCGGCGTCGGCTTCCGCGGCAGCGTCCGGTTCGTCTTCGTCGTCTTCCGCGCCGTCAGCGACGCCGTTGGACTCGCTTTCGGTGGCCTCCTCGGCGTCGGCTTCGCCTTCCGCGGCGTCCTCGTCGTCGGTCGGTTCGGAGTCGTCGTCTTCGTCGACGGCTTCGTCCTCGGTCTCGAGGGCCTCGTCTTGCTCGGCTTCCTCGTCGGTCTCTGTGGGAGCCTTGCCTGCGCGACCTTCTTCGGTCCACTCGAGGTCGCGTGGCTCGCGGCCGAGCTTGTAGTTTTTCTCGGCTTTCGAGTCGACGAAGTGGAGCACGGAGCCGTCGTTTTGGACGTACATGATGCCCGTGCCGGGCTCGATTTCTTCGCCAGTGTAGTCGCAGGTGCGCTTCTCGACCATTGTTACTGTCCTCCGATGGAGTCTGCCTCGCGGGCGGTCTCACGAAGTTGGAGTACGTCCCCTTCGCGGACCGGCCCGAGGCAGTTTCGGGTGATGATCCGTCCCTGGTTCTCGCCCTCCTTGATTCGGCACTTGACCTGCATGGCTTCGCCGTGCATGCCGGTCTTGCCGACGATCTCGATAACCTCGGCGGGCGTGGAACCGTTTTCTTCCTCTTCAGCACTCATCTCTGATCACCTACTCGAGGTCCTCGACCTTGTCGGCGATGTCCTCGACGTCACCAGAAGCCTCTCCGGCGTCGACGACCGCCGCGGCGGCCGAGCCGACCTCGAGTCCGGCAGCGTGACCGACGTCGTCTTGGGTTTCGATGAAGACGACGGGGATTCCTTTCTCTTCGGCGAGGTCGGGGATGTGCATCACGATCTCTTCGGGAGAGACGTCCTCGGCGACGTAGACGAGTTCGGCGTTGCCGCGCTCGATCGCCTTCGTCGTTTCGTTTGTTCCTTTCTTTACTCGTCCGGTGTCTCGTGCGACCTCGAGCGCCTCGAGGGCGTCGTCTGCGAGGTCGGCTGGGATGTCGGTTGTAACGTAGACTGACATAGGTTGTTCACCTCTCCTACACGTGGGCTCGCGCTCCCCTGCCGTTCGGGGTGGGACCACCCCTGGCCGAACGGAGTCCGGCGGAAGTCCTGTAAGGCTAGGAGCATCATCAACCCCGCGTAGGGTGTACTACCGAGTTACGTTGCCCCCCTTAAAAGCGTGTTCAAACGAACGGAGCCGTGGGATACCCTTACACAGAACGTGTGATTCGGGCTCGATCGTACTCCGATGACTATTACTCTCGAGAAGGTAACGCCGACACATGGACGTGGTCGGGCTCGCGGAGTCGCTGTCTGCAGAGGCAAACAAAACGGACGAGCGACGCCTACTGGTGCTCGCGGGCGACCGCGAACGCGGGTACGAGCGTCTCGAGACCGTCCTCGAAGCGCTGTCCGTTCCGATCACTCGGACCACTCTCGTCGGTCCCGACGACCGACTGCGCTGTGAACAGCTCTCTCAGCCTCACGCGAGCGAACTCCTCGGGACGACTCGAGATATCGTAGTACTGGACGCCCACGACAGTCTCCGACCGAACGCGCTGGGGACAGTCGTCGGTGCCGTCGACGGCGGCGGCCTGCTCGTCCTCCTGACGCCGTCGCTTGAGGAGTGGTCCGATCGCCGCGGCGCGTTCGACGAGTCACTCGCCGTTCCGCCGTTCGACCTCGAGGCCGTCACGGGCCGGTTCCGGCGGCGACTCGTCGACACCCTCCGTGAGCATCGCGGCATCGCTATCGTCGACCTCGAGCACGCCCGGATCGAAGACAGCGGGCTGACGGAGCCGGCAACACGCCTGGAAACGGCGACGCCAGCGCTCGAGCCTCCGGCAGCTCACCGGTTCCCGGCTGCCGCCTACGAGGCCTGTTTCACGGCCGACCAGTTCGAGGCGGTCGCGGCGTTCGAGTCGCTGCGTGCTGCCGGAGCCGAAGCCGGCGAAGACGATCGACGTGCCGTCGTTCTCGAGGCCGACCGCGGTCGCGGGAAATCCAGTGCCGCCGGACTTGCCGCAGGCGCGTTCGCCGCCGACGGCGAGGACGTCCTCGTGACCGCACCCGACTCCCGGAACGCCCGCGAGGTGCTCGAGCGCGCCGGCGAACTCTGCGAGACACTCGAGACGGCGACGACGGTCGAATCCAGCCGCGTCGAGACGGGAGCTGGCGGATGCGTCCGGTTTCTCGAGCCCGACGAAGCGCTCGAGCATCTCGGGGCCGCCGACGTGGTGATCGTCGACGAAGCCGCCGCCCTCCCGGTCGCCCGCCTCGAGTCGTTTCTCGCGGCCGACGCGGTCGCGTTCGCAACGACGATCCACGGCTACGAGGGTGCGGGGCGGGGCTTTTCCGTCCGATTCAGGGATCGACTCGCCGAGAGCGACCACGAGGTGTCCGAACGGACGCTCGTCGAGCCGATCCGGTACGCCGCCGGCGACCCCGTAGAGGTGTGGGCCTTCCGCGCGCTCTTGCTCGACGCCCGTCCGCCGGTCGAGCCCCTGGTCTCGGACGCCGACCCGGAGACGGTCGAGTACCGGCGACTCGAGCCCGAGGACCTGCTGGCCGACGAGCGACTCCTGCGCGAAGCCTTCGGCTTGCTGGTGCTCGCCCACTACCGGACCGAGCCGAACGACCTCGCGCGCTTGCTAGACGCCCCGAATCTCGAGGCTCGCGCGCTGCTCGCGGACGGCCACGTCGTCAGCGTTGCCCTGCTGGCCCACGAAGGGAGCCTCTCGGCGGCAACGCGGGCCGAGATGTACGAGGGCGGTCGCGTTCGCGGAAACATGCTGCCGGACGTGCTTACGAGCCAACTCCGAGACGAGGAGGCCGGCGAGTCGGCCGGCATCCGGATCGTCCGCATCGCAACCCACCACGCGGCCCGCTCCCGCGGTCTCGGGTCGTGGCTACTCGAGTGCGTTCGCAACGAATACGACGACGTAGACTGGCTCGGTACCGGCTTCGGCGCGACACCCGGCCTGCTCGAGTTCTGGCGGGCGAACGGCTACCGGACGGTCCACGTCTCGACGACGCGCAACGACGCCAGCGGCGAGTACTCCACGCTATTGCTCGATCCAGTGACGGAGCGAGGCCAGCAACTGCACGACCGACACGCCCGCTGGTTCGCTCGCCGGTTCCCGTCGCTGTGTACGGACTCGCTCGCCGACCTCGATCCCGACGTGGCCCGTGCGGCGTTGCGGGCCGTCGACGCCGACGCTGCGCCGCCGCTCGAGGCTTCCGACCACGACTGGCGCGTCGTCGCCGGGGCGGCCTACGGCCCCGGCCTGTTCGACATCGATCCCGGCCCGTTCCGCCGACTCGTGGTGCAGTACTTCGTCGACGAACCCGCTGCAGTCGACCTGTCGACGCGCGCCGAACGGCTGCTCGTCCTGCGAGCACTGCAGGGCCGGGAGTGGTCGACCGTCGCGGATCGACTCGAGTACCCCTCGAGCGGCCAGTGCATGCGAGCGCTCGGCGAGGCGTTCCAGCCACTTGTCGATCACTACGCCGTCGACGAGGGCGTCGAGGCGGCACTCGAGGCCAGAGAGCGGTTTCTCGAGAGCGAACGGTGACGACGATGGGTCGGTCTACCGGTCGATCTCGTCGACCCACCAGGGCTCCTTGACGGTCGTCGATCCGACGGTCGAGAGCGACCACTCAACAACGCGATTGTGCGGGGCGTCGATTCCGTCTCCTCCGTAGCGCTCGACTGTCTCGAACTCGCGGCAGAGTCCGCCCTCGTCGACGAGATACCGCCCTCGCGTGTCCGTCACTTCGCCGCCGTCCGGCAGCGAGTACGCGTGTGATTCTTCGACGAACTCCGGCATCCCCTCGAACCGGTGTGAGAAGAGGTAGTAGGTCCCATCACGACGTCGTTCGGTGCCGACGAACCGTGGGGAGTCGTCCAGTCGGTGCAGGTGTGTGTTGCCGGACAGGTACGTCCGACTCGTTCCGGCCCCCCGCCCGACGCGTTCCGCCGCCCATTCGCCGCCCTCTCGGATCGCCACGTGGTGATCCAGGCCGTCGACGTACTCCTCGCGAACCCGATCGTCGATCCCGGCGTCCGTCGTGACCCGATAGAAGAACTCGTCACCGTCGATTCTCGCCTCGCTGTATATCGTCTCGCTCTCGCCGCCCGGACCGACGGCCGGTCCCGTCTTCGTGCCACGTTTCGTTGCCGACCGCTCGAGAACTGCGTCGTGGTGGGCACTCGCCAGTTCGGGTACTGACTCGAGGCGGCCGTTCTCGACGCCAGGAACGTCGACATCCTCGAGTGGCCGGTCCGGTTCGGTTTCCGTGGGCGAACCGCTGCTACAGCCTGCGAGAACAGGAATAAGTCCAGCGACGAGACTCGACGAGAGTATGCGCCTTCTTGCCACTCGAGTCATACGACCACCCTTCGTTCAGTTCACTTAACATATTTGCGGCTGCCCGGACGAGAAGAGCGTCGACGCATGATCGCGGTAGTTACGACAACGCGCGCCGAAGAATCGGGTTTGGAATCAACGACAGCGTCCACGCTACGAGTCGCCATCGGCGCGTGACGTAGGCGTGGGTCTTCTCCTTGCGGATCGCCCGTGCGATCTGGTTCGCTGCAGTTCCGGGCGAACACTGCCAGAACGAGCCGTAGGACATCTCGGTGTCGACGAATCCCGGTTCGATGGTCGTGACCGCCACGTCGACGTCGTTGCCGGCCTGTCGGACCCGGAGCCCCTCGAGATAGCGCGAGACGAACGCTTTCGAGGCGTTGTACGCCTGCGTTCCGCCGTTGCCGAAGCGAGCCGCGACCGAGGAGATGCCGACGAGGTGCCCGTCTTTCTCGCTCGCGTGGTCCGGGTTCGCCTCGAAATAGGAGAGTGCCGCCGTCGCGATCGCCGTGAACCCGCGGACGTTGACGTCGATCGTCTGCCGTTCGCTCGCCCACTCGAGGTCGTAGTTCACGTCGGCGATACCGGCGCTGACGACGACGAGGTCGACCGACGGCATCGCCTCGGTGAGTTCGAAAAAGCCCTGGCGGGCGTCTTCGGTGTCGGTGAGGTCCATCGTCGCGACGTAGGACTGTGTCGGGAGTTGCTCGCCGATCCGGCGCAGTCGATCCGTCCTCCGGGCTGCCAGCCCGACGACGTAGCCGTCGTCCGCGAGTTCGCGTGCCAGCGCCTCGCCAATGCCGGAGGACGCGCCGACGATGATCGCTCCCTGAGTCATATATTCACGTTTTCCGACGGGAACATAACAGTGCTGGTCGTCGGCGACGGACGTAGCGCGTCGAGAGATCGTTCACGACAGGACCGACCGGACGACACCGTCTCGTTACAGAACAGGTACTCGAATCAACACTTATGTGGGCTCCTCGAGAAAGAACGGGTATGTTCCCGCCCTCCCGCAGTCGACTTGTCCTCGGTGGCTTCCTCGTCCTGGGAGCGGCGCTGCTCGCGTTTCCCGTCGTCGGCGTCGCCGGCACGCCGTCGCTTTCCGCGACGGAGTTCGATCCCGAAACCGACCACGAGGAACTCGCGAGCGCCCCGAGCATCCACGATGTGGATCGCAGTAGTCCGCCCGCCACCGAGATCCGAGACGCGTTCGAGGTCGCAGCGACCGACGGCCGCTACGAGGGATCGATCGAAAACGCGTCGTCGACGTACTCGTTCGTCGGGGACGACCGCTACGATTTCGTGCTCTTCGACGAGACGTTCTACGAGTTCGAGGTCGATGTCGACGGCGAGTCGGTCGCCATCGAGGCCACCGAACGCACCTCCGTATCCGTCGCGGACGAACTCGCGGTCAGCCTCGAGGACGCCGCCGAACCCACACGGGAGGCGATCGAGACCGGCGAACCCGTCGAGTACCCCGGCAGTGACGGACGGACGCCAATCGTCGTAGACGACGGCACGTACTACGCGGTGACGCCCGGTCCACCGAAACACGGATCGGCCGCACCACTAGAGGTATTGCTGGTCTCCGCCGGAGCGCTGGCCGTCGGCGTCGGCGCTCTCGCAGTCGGTGGACTCTGGCTTCGCCGCCAGCGGCGAGCGAGTTGATCGAAACTGACTCGATCCGTCCACGAGTCGCCGAGGAGAACGACAGGTCTTTGACTCGATCCGTCTTCTGATCGAGTATGGTCGAGGTCGTCGCGGTCGTCGCAATCGCGCTCCTCGTCGCCGCCGTCGTCGGGACGCTCGTGCCGCTCGTTCCCGGCGGACTCCTCTCGCTGTCCGGACTCGTCCTCTACTGGTGGGGCTCGGGATTCACCGAACCAGGAACCGTCGCGTTCGTCGTCCTCGCGGCGCTCGCTTTGCTCACCCTGTCGATCGAGTTCTTCGGTGGCTCGATCGCCGCACGGGCCGGCGGCGCTTCCTGGACGACCACCGGCGTCGCCGCGGTCGTCGCCATCCTGCTGATGATCGTAACCGGGCCGATCGGGTTTCTCGTCGGCCTGTTCGGGACCGTCTTCGTCCTCGAGATCGTCCAGAACGACGACATCACCGGCAGCGCCCGGTCGGCCGTCTACGCGACCGTGGGCGTTCTCGCTTCGACGGCCGTGCAGGTTCTGCTGACAGTCTCGGTCCTGCTCGGGTTTCTCGTCTCGGCGTTTCTGTTTTGACCGTCCGGAGAAAACACTGCATTCGTCGGACGCGTTTACAGAAGTGCTAGGAGAATGCCCCGGAGCTTGACCCCCCCGGGGTTGAATCCGATAGGCAGCGACACACAAACCATTAACGCTCTTCTGTAGGAGATTGTTGATACTGCTCAGCTGTCGCTGTAGAATCGAAGAGAGCAAGGACACCGCGTCAGCG